>Ga0247611_10004150_pt1 | contig 20432 bp, 19 predicted proteins | sample 177DNAGHGhighgp2_FD_192422 | JGI IMG/M metagenome (GOLD analysis project Ga0247611, IMG submission 192422) | Sheep rumen microbial communities from Palmerston North, Manawatu-Wanganui, New Zealand - 1770 DNA GHGhigh gp2 | ecosystem: Host-associated > Mammals > Digestive system > Stomach > Rumen...
TTTCAGGTGCCACGCTATTATGAAACAGCGGAAGACTTGGAGGCTGTCTATACTCCCGTGCACGCTAATAAATATAGTATAACTAGTTCAACTAGTATGACTAAAAAGAACGTCGTCGTCTTGATTATCGAAAGCTTCGGCCGCGAGTACATCGGAGCCTTGAACAAAGACTTAGAAAAAGGTAGATATAAAGGCTATACGCCTTATGTCGATTCCCTTATCAGCAAAAGCACCACGTTCCGCTATAGTTTTTGTAACGGTCGCAAGTCGATAGACGGTATGCCCAGCATTCTGTCAAGCATTCCGATGTTCGTAGAGCCTTTCATCCTGACTCCATCCTCAATGAACGACTATACGGGACTGGCAGGTATCTTGGGACAAGAAGGCTACGAGACCGCCTTCTTCCACGGGGCACAGAATGGTTCGATGGGTTTTCAGGCTTTTGCACGCAAGACGGGCTTTCAGCACTATTATGGTCGTACTGAATATGAAGAAGCCCATGGCACAGACGACTTCGACGGCACATGGGCTATCTGGGACGAGCCGTTCCTGCAATACTATGCTACTAAGATGTCTGAGATGCAACAGCCCTTCATGACGGCTGTCTTTACTGCTTCCAGCCATCACCCTTATGCAGTCCCGGAGAAATACAAGGATGTTTATCCCGAAGAAGGTATTGCCATGCATAAATGCATCCGCTATACAGATATGGCCATAGGCCGGTTCTTCCAGACCGCCAGTCGCCAGGCTTGGTTCAAGAACACCATCTTTGTGCTGACCAGCGACCATACCAATATGAGCGACCATGTAGAGTACCAGACCGACCTTGGCGGCTTCTGCTCACCTATTATTATATATGAGCCCAGTCAGCCGAATGGACGTATGGAAGATAAGATTGCCCAGCAGATAGACATCCTGCCCACTATTTTAGGGAAGTTAGGTTATCAGAAGCCCTATCTTGGTTTTGGCATCGATGTGCTGAATACACCGTCCGAGAATACCTGGGCTGTCAACTACCTGAATGGCATCTATCAGTATGTCAAGAATGGCTGCGTGTTACAGTTCGACGGACAGCAGTCAAAGGCCTTCTATAGTCTCTCTGACTCGCTGATGCAACACAACCTTATACATCAGCCATCGGTCATCAGCCATCAGCAGCAGATGGAACGTGAACTGAAAGCCATCATCCAGCAATATATGGAGCGCATGACACAGAATCGATTGATGCCTTAGGCACAACCTTTCCGTTCACTACTTCCCAGTTTTCGTTGAATTCCTCACGCGTGCGTGACCAACGCTTGTGACTCCATAGCCAGAACTCCGGTGCCCGGCGGATGCTTTCTTCCAACATTTGATAATAAATGTCAGTCAACTTGAATTCCGGCATCTGCTGGGGCTCACGGGTAATGAGTTTGAATTCTGCCTCGTAATAGCCGCGACGAATACGTCGCACATCCATATAGAACACGGCATGGTTCATTTTGCGGGCAATGCGCTCAGTGCCTGTCAACACAGGAGTGTCGTGGTGCAGGAAGTCTACCCAGTGGTGAATATTGGTCCAATAAGGTTTCTGGTCAGAAATATAGCCGATGACTACGGGTTGGCCCTGCTGACGGAATTGCAACAGCTTGCGCAGAGTGTCATTCATGGGAATGCAGAGGGCTCCTAAACGCTGGCGCAAACGCAGGAACAACAAGTCGGCAACCGTATTTTCCAACGGGTGATATAATTGTCCGCACTGTGCCTTGGGCGTTACCCATAGGGGTAGCGAGGTGATCCACTCCCAGTTACAATAGTGCCCCAGATAGACGGCGCACGACTGTCCTTCATGGACGCACTTGTCAACCAATTCCGTACCCTTGAAAACCAGTCGTTTCTTCAGGTTCTTCTTGCTAATACTCATCAGTTTTACACTCTCTGCCAGATAGTCGCCCAGAAAGTGATAGAATCCTTTTTCTATTTGTAGCAGTTCCTTTTCGGTCTTCTCAGGGAATGATGTCTTGAGGTTGCTTCTAACCACCTTCTTTCTGTATCCAATCAGACGATAGACAATGATGTAGAGTAAGTCGCTTAGCAGATAGTGTACCCACAGCGGCATCAACGACAGCAAATACCATCCACATAGTGCCAACCGATATGCCATGTGCTTCAGCGTCTTGTATCTTTCCTTATTATATCCCATTGACTTGTTGGTGTTTCTTGTTCATTCCGAAGAAGCGGCGAATCTTCTCCCATGGTGTCAGATGCCATGAATGGGCACACATGTGGATGGCGTAACTGTTTTTCGTCACCTCATGTTTGTTGCCTGCAAAAGTCTCTGACGGATAGATGTGGATGCGCCCTGGCAACTGCTGGTCGATGTCTTTATAGATAAAGCCTTTTGACTCTGCCACCCTTGCATAAATATAAGGTGAGAGTACATTAGTGCACAGGGTTCCGTCTTCATTGACGAAGTGTTTGTCCTGATACCAGTCGAGCACTTCCTTGACGAAAGGACTCCCTACTTCGGCTCCCATGACGGCAGCCTGTATCTGGATGCCCTCTATGAATATATCTGCAGTACGGTGGCCATCAGTGTCGATATATTGCATGGAGCCACATTTCTCTATCTGGATGGGGTGATACTCCATACTTGAGAAGAAGGCATTGTCCAGAAAATCATCAAATCGCTTGAGCAACACTACGTCAGTATCCAGATAAATACCCCCCTGCGTATAGAGGGCATACATGCGGATATAGTCGGCAGCGAAGGCCCATTTTCGGGCTTCATAAGCCTCCTTGACGTACGGTACCGAGTTGATATCAAAATTCTTGGTACTCCAACGAATGATTTCATAATCTGGATGTGTCTTCTGCCACGTATCCATGCACTTCCTAATCTTCTTGGGAAATGGGTTATCACTCAGCCAGCAGTAGTGTATCTTCTTTGGAATCATCTTGATTTTATTTCATTCAGCTGCAAAGATAGTGAAAACACAACAAATTACCAAGGAAAAGGAAGTTTTCTATCAGAAAAAAGCCAAGATATTGTTTTTTTTCGTACCTTTGTCCATCATTCACTTAATTTGGTTGTTCATGGCAGATACAATGGTACTCGTTGTCCACGTACGGGGACAGGAAGAGCGCAGGAAGTTCATACAGGAGCAGTTAGACCGGCAGGGACTTCCATTCCATTTTATTTTGGATGGCAATATAGAAGACCTTACGCCAGAGGTTCTTGACCGTTATTTTGTGCATGATGGCAAGCCCGATACTATGTACGGGCCATTTCCACGTACCAGTTGTGCCTACAAACATCTGTTGGCCACACAGTATATCCTTGACCATCAGCTGGAAGGGGCGCTCATCATAGAAGACGATTTGCGCTTCTATCCTCACTTTCGGCTCATGTTTGCCAAAAGCATGGAAGAGTGTGCCCTACGCTATGCGGGCCAACCTGTTATCATCAACTACGAGGAGAGTAGCCTCTTGTTCGTACCCAGGAGCAGACGTGTGAAGGGACAATTGCTCTATCCTGCTGACAGAGACCGCTATGCCGGTTGTTATTATTTGAGCCGTCAGGCAGCACAGGTCATTATGGACTATGTGACTGAGCACAAATCTGATACAACCAGCGACTGTTTGCATTGTCGGCTCATCAAGTGTGGACAGTTGTTATCGCTTTGGAGCCACCCTTGCTTGGCCTGCCAGTGCAGTGCTGATGGCTCCATGCCGACTACTATTCCTACCAAACCACGTCCCTATAAGCGTTTGAAGTGGTTCTATAAGCGTATTTACAAACATCTTCTATATTATTTTAGATAAGAGATGGACCAAAGGAAAATATATTATATGCTGCATAGTGGTAAGAATAGCAATCTGAAATACTATCTTCGAAGCTATTTGAGAGAGTACACTCCAAAGGTGTTTTCACAAATGCAGCTCGGACATCAACTTGAGAAGATAGAGAGTCGTCCGGACAGAGACTACATCTATCAGCGTGCAGACTACTATTGTAAGTTGTCAGCCGATAGTACCTTCGACCAAAACCAGTGGGACGAGAAGGCCATCCGTCTGCGTGACCAAGAAGTAACTGGACAGAAAACTTATTATTTCGATTCCATGGAGTATGCCCGCTACTTCAATCAGGAACTGCGTTGGATACTTGACGCAGGCGACAAACCTTATGTGGCTCCAGAACCCGCGATAGTCAAAAACCGTCCCATCGTTGAACACAATGAGAATTCCGTTATCTTGAATCTTGACAAGAACCGCCATTTCCTCTTTGTTGATGATCGGAAGAAGTGGCGCGACAAACTCAATAAAGCCATTTTCCGTGGTGACTTAGGTCCTCGTAAGGAGAATCGCGACCGTTTTATGCTGCGATGGGTGGGTACCCCTATGGTGGATGCAGCTTCTACGAATTGCCCAGAGAATCACCCAGAATGGCAAAAAGCCAAGATGACCATCGGAGAGCATTTGGACTATAAGTTCATCATGTCGCTCGAAGGCAACGATGTGGCATCAAACTTGAAGTGGGTGATGTCGTCAAACTCCATTGCTGTTACGCCACGTTTGACGCAGGAAACCTGGTTCATGGAGGGTACACTCAAGCCTAACTACCATTATATCGAGGTGAAAGATGACTTCTCCGATTTGGAGGAACGGTTGACCTATTATATTGAGCACCCAGACGAGGCTGAGGCCATCATCCGCCATGCTCATGCGTATGTAGAGCAGTTTCGTGATCGTGATCGGGAAAAACTGATATCGCTATTAGTGTTAAAAAAGTATTTCGAGGTGACCAACGGACACTATCAATAACTGATTGGAGATGCGACAGGACATGATAATAGGATTTGATGCCAAACGGCTGGTGCGCAACAGCACGGGATTGGGCAACTACGGGCGGACACTGGTCAACGATTTGGTGGCTGCCAGTAGTGATGACTGGCATTTCCGGCTCTACGCACCTGACGAAGGACGGTCAGACTTACGCGCGAAGGTTTCCTCCTCGCCAAGAATAGCATGGACTTACCCTGAGGCCAGTTTGAGTTTCCAACGTTCGTTGTGGCGTATCGGGAAAGGCATTATCCGTGATATGCAGCGTGATGGAGTGCGGCTATTTCATGGCCTGACGGGCGAACTGCCCCGAGGGCTGAAAGCATCAGGCATTAAGAGTGTGGTAACTATCCACGACCTGATTTTCCTACGCCATCCGGAATACTACCATTGGCTCGACGCAAAGATATATGCCTGGAAGTTTCGCTATACCTGCCGGGAGGCTGACCGCATCATAGCGATTAGTGAGCGTACAAAGCAGGATGTGATGGAACTGGGTGGAGTCCCTGAGGAAAAGATTGAGGTGGTCTATCAGAGTTGTGCCCCTAAGTTCAAGGCCCTGTTACAAGAGGAAGTCCTCCAGCAGGTCCGACAGAAGTACAGGCTTCCGCAGCGCTTCCTGTTGAGTGTGGGAACTATAGAGCGCAGGAAGAACCTGATGTTGGCTGTCAAAGCACTGGACTTGCTCCCTGCGGATGTTTATCTTGTGGCGGTAGGGCGACAGACGGACTATGTGAAGGAGTTTCCCAAGAACAGTCGTATTCACTTTCTGAATGGAGTCAGTGACGAGGAACTGGCAGCCCTCTACCAGTTGGCAGAAGTGTTTGTCTATCCCTCGCGCTACGAAGGCTTTGGCATTCCCATCATTGAGGCTATTCATAGCGGTCTGCCTGTTGTGGCCTGCACAGGATCGTGTCTTGAAGAGGCTGGGGGACCCGATAACCTTTATGTAGGTCCTGATGCTGTAGAGGATTTTTCAAATGCCGTCCGGCAGGTGTTGGCAGGGGCTGAAGGCAGGGATGAACGTATACGACGCAGCCGAGCGTATGTCCGTCGCTTCGAAGGTCATGATGTTGCCGGCCAGATGATGCATATTTACCAGGATCTGTTAGGCTCACGATAGTCTTTGGTGCACATCTCCCATACCAATTTCATCCAAATGACAACCACGGGTAGAGCTTTTAGCGAGAAGGCTCTGATCCAGAAAGTTCTGATATATGCAGGGAAGATATCGGTGCAGGAGAGTGAAGTCAGAAAGAAGCAGAAAATCAGCAGGTAAAGGTCAAGGCGACTGCGCTTCCAAGGCACGGCAATGTACCAGATGGCCACACCTAACATGGCGATGATGTAACTGCTATTTTCGGAACCCGTACTCAAGATGTTGACTATCATCAGTACCAGTGCCAGACACATGAGTTGGAATGAGTGCGAACGGTATTGTTTGAAGCGAAGCCAAGGCAGGGCGCTGTATACCATGGCGGGTATAATAATCCACAAGTCATTCCATGTTGACACCCACCAGTTGGTTGCATCGTATTGCTTTCCTGCGCTCTCAAAAACCTCATAGTAAGCAGGCAGCCCGGCTGTGACAGCATAGCCAATCTTGCGCACCATGCCCAGCAGACTGATGTTCTGGAAGTCGGAGAGCATGTTTTCGTCTGCTTTCTCTGACAGGCATTTGAACCATTCCGCATATTGGCCCAACTCATACTCAATGCCAAAGAAAGGCATCGGCAGTGCAATGAGTACTACCGTCCAGACCATCAGCCACATCACGAATTTGGGCTTACTCTTGGCGAAGAAGAAAAAAGTCAGACCAACGATGCCGTATAGTTTAACCAGTGTACCTAACACAATCCAGAAAGCTGCCCACATATCTTGACCACGGCGAATGGCAGTATAGGTGAGTAGTATCATGGCTGCTGTGGCCACATTGAATTGCGACATGCCCAAGGCATTGAGCATCTCATGGGCTGTCAGCCAAATGACAACCACCTGTTGCTCTACGGTGAGTGTACTTTTCCTAATGGCCCACCAAAGAAACAAGGCTAAGGTCAGGTGCCACAAGGCTACGCCTACCCAAATCGACGGGATGACGGCAAAGGGAGCCATGATGAGGCTATAGATAGGGCCATAGTGGTTTACGTCATAGTGGTCTCCGTGACTTTCAAAAAGACTTTTTCCTTCAAGGGCGTGCCAGAAAGTATATTTATAGATAAGGTAATTATTGAAGTTGTGCATGTGAAGACCAATGGAAATGATGACCATCAGCATCCACAGCGAGAACATAGTTCGTTTGTCACGCCAAAAAGGCAACTGGAATATTTGGGTAAATTTATTCATCAGGCTTGATCTTATTAAATGATTTTTCGGAACCAGTAGTCAAAGGGCTTGAAATCAGAAAGTTCAAGACCGCTGGTACAGACCTGATCCATTCGGCAAAGTGGAATGTCACGATACATCGCCGCTACCAGTGAGTATGTGCTGGGTGGACCGATGATGAAGTCGCATTCAGACAGCATGAACAAATCTTCCACCGCATTGCCGCCCAGGAGATGAATGCGAACGCGAGATCCGGTGTCTTGTAGAAGTGCCTCGAATTTGGCTGCAGACACCTCAGGGGCGTTGGTAGAAAGAAATACGTCAATGTCTTGTTCTGATTTCAGCGCAGCGAATTGTTTGATAAAATCGGCATAGACAGCATCGTTATAGCAATAGATTCCGTCTTTCCACACCGCATAATCGCCACGGCGGATGTGTACGCCTAATTTGAGCCCCGTCCATTCTTTCATCTTGGTCCTGACAGGCTCCGTATATGACGGGTCGATGGTAAACAGATGGCATATTTCATCACGATATTTCAAGAACAGGTCATAGTATCTCACATACCATCCACTGACCACAATATGCTTGTGGCGTAGCATCTTTTGTTCCAACGCTTCTGTGTCACAGTCGTCGTGCTTGAAACTTGCTGTTGGCAACAGTTTAACGGCTGCCAGAAATTTTGCCAGCACATAGAGGGGGAAACTGACGTACGGGGAGTGGGTAATCTGGAAATACGGATACTTGTAGCTGAAGCGCATCGACATCACCTTACGGCCATGCTCCCGCCCCCAGGCATAAACATGGGCAAACTGCAACAGATTGTTGCACATCTGGCTTTTGTCTCTTGCGAATATCATTCGATGATTTTTGAATGCAAAGGTACAAAATAATTTTCACTCGCCTTCTACTGATAGGTAAGAAAAGTCAGTTTTTATAGTAAAATCTTTGGTAATTGCAGAAAAATCAGTAATTTTGCAGAAAACAATGCATTGACCTTTATGAATATTGTCTATTTTGTAATTGGTGGTAACACCGTGATACACATGCAGGTGAGCTTTTCTTTACGCACCATTCTTGCACAGGCCAGTGACGACGATACGGTTTATGTAGTGACGGATACCCCTACTATATATAGCGGTTTGAATCGGGTTGTCATCCTGCCGATAACTCAGGAGTGCATCAAGGAGTGGCGTGGGAAGCACGATTTCTTCTGGCGTGTGAAGATCAAGGTGTTGCAGCAAATTGCACAGATGTCACCCGACAAGTCCATGATGTATCTCGATGGTGACACTTTCTTGCACGGAAATTTGGCCGACATCAAGGCCCTGCTGGCTGACGGCTGTGGGTTAATGCACTTGGACGAGGGTTGTCCTGGCGACATGAAACAGAAATCGCTCAGTATGTGGCAAACTGTGAACGGAAAAACCTATGCAGGTATCACTATAGGACGCCAGTATCATATGTGGAATGCTGGTGTAGTAGCTATTCCTGCGGAACTGGTGGTAAAAACCACAGATTTGGCACTGGCAGTCTGTGACGGGATGCTTGACGATGGTTCTGAGCCGATAACGGTTGAGCAATATGCATTGTCGATAGCCTTGGAGGAAAGTTCAAGACAAATGGTGGAAGCCAAACAATGGATAGGTCATTATTGGCATTATAAATACTTTTGGTGTCGTTACATTGCAGAATTCTTTGTCCAATCCTATCGTGAGCGTAGCACGCTGGAGGATGAATTGCAGCGTATCAGGCATACGGACCTGAAAGGGGTGCACAGGCGCATATTGTTAAAGCGTACTTTCGCAAAACTAGTTGGAAACCCCTATTAAGTAGTTTTAAAGAGCCAGACGGAAACCTACCAAGTCACGTCGTCGGCGTTGGTCATAGAAGTAGCGATTCGTCGAACGACAATAGCGGGGACTGCAGTCATAGCCTCCCCCGCGGATGACGTGGAAGTTGCTTGACGGCTTGCTGGCAGGTGTCTTCCGATACCAGTCTTCACACCATTCCCATACGTTTCCTGACATGTCATAAAGTCCTAATTCGTTGGGTTTGAACCGGGCTACAGGCATTGGTATGCGTTCTTCCATATTCTTATAGGCCACCTCTTCGATACTATTGCTGCCTGCATAGAGATATCCTTTTGACTTCTTTCCGCCGCGGGCTGCATATTCCCATTCGGCCTCGGTGGGCAGACGAAAATGTTCGCCAGTCAGCACATTCAATCTGCTGATGAAGTCCTTGCACATGTCGTAGGTAACATATTCTACCGGCCACTGGCCATTACCACGATGTTTGGAACGGTTTTTCGGCATGACGGCTTCCCACAATTCCTGTGTGACTTCAGTTTCGCCCATATAGAAGTTATTGACAAGGACTCGATGGCGAACTTCATCGTCATCGGCCAATGTGTCGTGAGGCAGGGCACCCATCGTAAATGTGCCGCCTTGGACAAACTGCATCTTAAACTGGACACCTTTTACTGTAAAGACTTTGGTGGCAGGTCTGCGTTGAGCCATTGCACCCAATGGCAGCAACAACATCACTAACGGCAATAGAATTTTGAGCTCGAACTTCTGACTTCTTACCTCATACCTCATACTTCTGTCCGGTCCTACAGCCCACCACACAATGCGGAGCCAGCAGAAGAAATAGGTATAGACATCGAGCCAGAACGTCTTGTGGATAAACTCATGGAGCCAGGCAGGGCAAAGCACGTCAGTAGGCAAGATGCTGAAGTTGACCACCAGTAGCCAAAACAATGTCCAGTCAAGCCATGTCCGTCTGGGTTGCAGCCAGAAAGCCATCTGATAGCCTGACAGAGCTATAATATAGGTGTGCGTCTCGGGACTATCACTAAATAAAATAATATAGCCCATGATGACTGCTAAGGCCTGAACACGGAATCGGAAGTCGTGCCAGCGCTGGTGTCTCCAGAAGAAGAGCAGTCCCAGTATCGCAAGTACAGCAATCTGAACGATGCGATAGTTGGGAAGCAGCAGTGGCTTTAGCCCTCGTGCAAAAAGTATTCCTATATAGTCTGCAGAGGAGTGATGGTCGTTAATCATGTCCAACGTCCCCTGATACAGTGCGCTCAGGCTGTGCACATGAGGATTAAGGGCCGGCAACATCAAAAGCACTGCACCACACAGAATGGCATAGCCGAAATTGCGCCACACCTTAGGGTAGCAGAACAGAATGGCCAATTCTGCCAAACCATAAACCTTGGTGGTAGCCGAAATCATGATAAGCAGAACGGCCCAAAATGGCTTGTTCTTTTCCAATAGGATGAACGCGAAGATAAAGATGTAGCAGACGACCGTGTTGTACTGATAGCAGAAAATACTCTGCATGAGTACTGACAACAGAAAAAGGTATATCTTGGTACGATGAGGGGCTAATGGCTTAGGCAACATCCAAATGGCCAACGAAAACAAGACAAAATTGCCTATGTTCCAAATGTAAGGGCCCAGCCACCATGGTAACAGGAAAATGGGTGCGAAGAGTACGCAGAACACAGGCAGATAGAGGAAGTAGAGTGAATGAGCCTGTGCGAACTCCAGCGTATAGGGAGTTAGTCCTTCCCAGAACATCCGGGTAGAGTCCTGGTAGTCAAAATAGTTGGTGTTGCGTCCTCTTACTACTTCTATTGTCGTGGCAAGTAGTGTGATAGTCATGCCCAGCCAAAACAAGCATCGGCCGTCTAAAAAGAACCATTTGACAGCATCTAAAACTTTCTTCATAGCTCTCATCAGATAATTTCCTTAATATGATAAAGAGGACGACGCTTGACTTCTGTGTATATCTTGCCGATATAGACACCGGTAACTCCCATTGATGTCAGTATGAATCCTCCAACCAACCAGATACTGAGGATAAGCGAAGCCCAGCCAGGAACGGCTGTATGCACAATCAAAGCGTGAAGCACATAGCATCCGATAAGGAAACTGATGAAGAGAAATACTAAACCTAAATAGAAAATAGCATACATCGGTTTGATGCTGAAAGCCGTAATGCCGTTCAATGCTAATCCCAGCATTTTGCTTAGCGTATATTTCGATGAGCCAGCATAGCGCTCGCTGATGACATCGTCTACGGTAGTAGTCTGCAGACCGATATGCGGTATAAGACCTCGCAGGTAGAGGTTGTGCTCTTTGTAACTGGCCAGCATGTCAAGAGAACGTTTGCTCATCAGTCGGAAATCAGCGTGGTTATAGACACTTTCCACGCCCATCGAACTTTGGAGCTTGTAGAATGCCTGAGCAGTCATGCGCTTCATCAGCGGGTCGGCTTTACGTGATGTCTTGACACCATATATGATTTCATTACCTTCCCCAAACAGTTTAACCATCTGTGGGATACACTCGATATCATCCTGCAGGTCTGCATCAATAGTCACTACGGCATCAGCCCAATCCTTTGCAGTCATCATACCGGCCATGATGGCATTCTGGTGTCCCACGTTACGTGCCAGATTGATGCCTTTGACAAAGGGATTCTCTTGATGTAAGTCCTCTATGATCTGCCAAGTGTTGTCGCGGCTGCCGTCATTGACAAAGACCATCATACTGTCCTTGCTGATGAGACCTTCACTAATCATACGCTCAAACAATGCCGTCAGACGCTCTACAGAATGTCTTAGCACTTCTTCTTCATTATAGCATGGAGAAACTGTTGCTAATTTTATCATTTTTTTCAGTTCGTGAAATCACAAAATCCTATTTATGCTGCAAAGGTACTAAATAAATTCAACTTTTAGTGTCTTACTCTCATTTTTTTTGTACTTTTGCACCCAAAAGAATAATGCTTATGCAGCGTCAAGTATTCGATAAGACTTTCCTTACCTTCCTGATTGTGGGTGTCGTCAATACATTGTTTGGCACGATGATTATGTTCGTGCTTTACAATGCCTTTGGCTGTAGTTACTGGTTCAGCTCATTTTGTGATTACTTCTTCGGAAGTATCCTCAGCTATTTTCTCAACAAGCATTTTACTTTTCACTATCAAGGTACTGATTGGAAGAGCATCCTCAAATTTGCACTGAACATAGTCGTCTGCTATCTGATAGCCTATAGTCTGGCTCTGAATCTGACGCGCTATGCCTTGGAAAGCATGAACTTTAGCAAGGTCGTCGTAGAGAACATTGCCATGTTGGTAGGCACGGTGCTGTTTATGGTCATAAATTATGTTGGGCAGAAGTTCTTTGCATTCAAGAAATAGTAAGCCATTATGATTGGCGGTCAACGAATTCCGTAAACGTGATAAACTCCTGTTGGCGTGATTTCAGCATCTTGATGAGGTTGTCCAGGCGTTGCATCATCTGACGGCCACTATGGTTCTTGATAATGAAAGGCATCTTGAACTCAGGATGCTCCTTGAGGTCGTAGAATTCCCACGGATGGAAATAAGTGACGAAATAGCCGTCGTGGTTCAGCGTGCGACGTACCAATGCATGGTATAGAGCCTCTGGTAGGTTGTGCAACGCTAACCAGAACAACGGGAAACGCACCCATGGGGTTACAGAAGCCGGTATTTGCATCACTCCACCCTTCATAAACCATGTACGTGGTTCTGTGAGGTGCATATAGCGTCCTGGTATGAAGGCAGGGTTCAATGAGGAGTTATACTTGTAGCCAGCCTTTTCTATTTCGCTGTCGCTGACGGGAAACATACGAGGCTGACGATAGCCATACACCTGACGGCCCGTCACACGTTCTACAATTTGTTTTGATACGGCAAAGTCCGTTACTTTGGGTTGCCAGTGGTCTACGCCATGACAAGCCACCTCATGGCCTTCATCCACGATGCGTTGCATCACTTCAGGTGCCTGTTCGGCAAAGTTACCTGTACAAAAAAATGTGGCCTTGACGCCATTTTGTTTCAGCACGTCAAGAATGCGGTTGGTGCCTTCTACGGACACTTTCATTCCATCTTCCAGTGAGAAGTCTACTCCGTGCTCACGAGGCACATCGAACTCCTCCGTATCAAAACTCAGTAGTATCATACGAACTCTTTTTGAATCTTGGTGGCAATCTCCTTGAACTCATCCTCGCTCAGTTTCAGCTTCTCGCGACGGAAGTCGGCATCAGCTTCGCTCTGCATGGGGATGAGGTGGATATGGGCATGGGCCACTTCCAGACCTAATACCACCTGAGCCACTTTACGGCAGGGGAAAGCCTTCTTGATGGCTGCGGCTACGCGCTTGGCAAACTGCTGATAGCGGGCCAGCTCGTCATCCTCCATGTCGAAGAAGTAGTCTACCTCGCGGCGAGGAATTACCAGCGTGTGGCCCTTCACCAGCGGATTGATGTCAAGGAAAGCATAGAACTCGTCGTTCTCTGCTACTTTGTAGCTGGGAATCTCCCCAGCAGCAATCTTTGAAAAAATATCCATGGGTTTTCTTCTGTTAATGATGTGACGTTTGGATGTTTCGAAATCTCGAAATTTCTCTCCCTTACGCAATCGAGATGTTCTCAATGCGCAGCTTGATGGTGCCGCGGGGTATCTGTATTTCCACTTCGTCGCCCACCTTCTTGCCTAACAGTCCCTGGGCAATAGGAGTCTTGATACTGATTTTACCTGCACGCAAATCGGCCTCGTTCTCGCTGACAATGGTGTATGACATTTTGGCCTGAGTGGTCAGATTGGTCATCTCTACCTTGGTCAGAATCTGAACGCTGTCAGTACTCAGACGGGAGGTATCAACCACCTTGGCCTCGCTGATGGTGGTCTTCAACTTGTTGATCTTGTCTTCCAGATGAGCCTGAGCCTCCTTGGCGGCATCGTACTCACTGTTTTCACTCAGGTCACCCTTCTCTCTGGCTTCAGCAATGGCTGCTGAGGCTTTGGGGCGTTCTATCGCTTCCAGGCGATGTAGTTCGGCTATCAGTTTGTCATAGCCTTCTTGTGACATATAAGCCATATTTTCAATTTTAAATTTTATAATTTCTATTTAATGCTTTAGATGTAAACAAAAAAAGAACTCCGACTCGTCTTTCCGTCAGAGATTTATTGTTTTCTACTATGTCTGCATTTTCTGACCTAAAGGTCTGAGTGTGGTGCTGCATTCGCTTGCAAAGGTAGGAAATAATTCTTAACCTACCAAATATTTCTGCCAAAAAGTGTTGTTTGTGGATTGATTTATGTCAAGCAAACCGTTTGCTGAGACGTATGAGTGCAAAGTATAACATAACTCCAGTGATGAGTCCGGTTAATGCGTCAATGGCATAATGGGCTAAGATGTAAACCGTTGACAGGCACATCAGTATATAGAACGGTAGCATTCCCAGTACCAGCTTGCAACTACCAGTGCGACGAGCCAACAGCATGACAACCGTTGTTATACCCACGTGACTGCTGGGGAAGGCAGCAGTAGGTCGTTCGCCTGCATCGTGTGTCATCTCAAGTATGTGATAAAAGAAACCGTCTGTCCATCCTGGTGCTGCCATTCGCTCGCTGTGTGTCAGGAACCAATCGCCTAGATTTGGGAAAACACCTGCGGCAATCTGCTCTGGACCGACAGCCAGGTAGTAGAATTGCGGACCTGTAACGGGCAAGAGGATAAAGATTACATAGAAGATAAAGAATGCCCCCAACAGCACGAATGCAGCCTTGAGGAACTCTTCATACCGGCAGAAGAAATAGTAAATCAGCAAGATAGACATCAAGGGGAAATAGCTGACATATCCCATGCACATCAGTTCTGAGAACCATCCCCAGGGAACCTTTTGGGAGAATAACAATGCTGGTTGACAACCGAAAATAGCCTGCTCGCAGCTTGCAAACACATGGTCGAGGTTGGGTAATGCACGATTCAGTTCATAAGTGTCGGGATACCACCATGAGAGAAATACCATCTGAACGGCGATGCGCAGGAACATGGTCAGTCGGCAGGGCTTCAGCCAGTAGACACCCCAAGCGGCCAGTGTCACCAGGACAAACGTGATGCGTCCTTTGATCATCTGCTCAGGGGACACCAGCTTGTCCCACAGCACTGCCATCATCAGCAGCGTCAGCAACAGATAGCCCATCGCTATCCACTCTACCGCTAACAGTCCCTTCTTCACAGCCATTTGTTTTCTTTGTACCATTGTATGCTCCTGCGTACACCTTCTTCCAGTTTGACCTTTGGCTGATAGCCGAGTTCCTGACGCGCAGGTTCGATGTCGCAGCGCCAGTTGCGCTGTCGCATGATGTTATATTTGTCGTTGTTTAGTGCCGTCACCTGACCTGTCAAATGTCCAACAAACTCACCAAAGAAGGTGATGATACGCAACAGCCAGATAGGTGCTGTGATGCGAATCCACCATGGATTGCCCAGCTCGTGGCGTATCAGGTCGCTGAAAGTTGACGACTGGTATACTTCGCCGTCAGACAGGAAATACTTGCGTCCCGTCTGTCCTTTCTCCAATGCCAGGAAGACGGCTTGAACGACGTCGGTGACATAGACGAAGGTGATGTCCTGTTGTTTGTAGCCTACGGCAAAATCTGTGTGTGCCTTGATGCTTTTGGCCATCATGAAGTAGTCGCGCTCGCGTGGTCCATAGACACCCGTCGGCCTTAATATAATATAAGGTATATTTTGTGTTTCCAGCCATTGTTCAGCTTCCAGCTTACTCTTGCCGTAGGCCGTATTGGGCTTAGGGGTATCGCTTTCTAAGATTTCAGTGTATGGTTGTTGTTCACGGATGGCTCCCATGATACTTAATGAACTGAGATAGACGAAACGTTTCAGCGGCATGTCAAGGGCTGACAGCGCTTTGACCAAATGCTTGGTGCCTTCCGTATTGATACGTCGGAAATCAGCTTTGTTCAGGCATTTCGTCACACCGGCAGCGTGTACGACATAGTCGAAGCGGCAGTCTTTCATCTGCTCTTTCAGCCGGTTCTCAGAGCCCAAGTCCAGTTCTATCAGCCGTAGTCGCTCATCCTGGAGGAATTGTCGGCTACTGCTTTTTCTGACAGCAGCCCATACTTCGAACCCTCTATTCAGGGCCTCCTCTACAATAAACGAACCAATGAACCCACTGGCTCCCGTTATCAGTATCTTCTCTTTCATGCTGCAAAGGTACGAAGTTTTTCTGTTTTTTTATTGCTTATTTGAAAAAACTTTGTACCTTTGCGCTATGAAACCAATCGAAGTCAGACGGATGGAAGGGTTGAACGGACTAAAACAGTTCGTCCAGTTTCATTATGACATGTATCGGGACTGTCCGTATGCAGTGCCATTTCTGTTTACTGATGAAATGAATACATTGCGCAGTGACCGCAATGCAGCCTTTGAGTGTTGCGAGGCTGACTATTTCTTGGCTTACAAGAATGGCAAGGCTGTGGGGCGTGTAGCTGCTATTATCAACCATCGAGCCAACCAACGCTGGCAGCGTAAGCAGGTACGTTTTGGATGGCTTGACTTCATCGATGACAGTGAGGTGTCAAGAGCTTTGCTGGAGACTGTCGAGCAATGGGGACGTGAGCGTGGTATGACCGAGATAGCCGGGCCTTTAGGTTTCACGGACATGGACCGTGAGGGACTGCTCATTGAGGGTTTTAATGAGGATGCTACCATGTATATCAATTATAACTATCCTTACTACCAGCAGCATATTGAACAGTTGGGAGGCTTTGAGAAGGATAATGACTATATGGAATACAAGGTAAAGGTACCTGAAGTAGTCCCCGATAAGTTCCATAAGATTGCCCAGATGGTGAGCAAGCGTTACAATCTGCACGTGCACAAATTTACACGCAAGGAGTTGTTAGATGGTGGCAAGGGACGCGAAATCTTTGGCATTATCAATGCGACTTACAATGACCTCTATGGCTATTCTCAGCTGTCCGACCGTCAGATCAACCAGTTGGTAGACGAGTATATCAAGATTGCTGACTTGAATTTGGTAACAGGCATTGAGGACTGGAACACGACCAACCATCAGCTGATTGGTTTCGGTATTACCTTCCCTTCCTTTACTTCTGCCCTCCGCAAAACGCGTGACGGTCGTATGCTGCCTTTTGGCTGGTGGCATCTGCTGCGCACGCTGAAGTGGCACAAGACTAAGGTGGTAGACCTGTTGCTCATCGGCGTGTTGCCGGAATACAGGGCCAAGGGTGCCAATGCGCTGATTTTCGATGACCTGATACAGTGGTTCCAGCGCTATGGTTTCGAATATGCTGAGGCCATGCCCCAGATGGAATCTAATGAGGGCGTGCGCTCGCAGTGGCAGTATCTGGAATCCCGCATCCATCGCCGCCACCGCTGCTACCGTAAGAATCTATAGAACTTTCTCATCACTTTCAATCAGTTTTAACAGTTTGTCCACGGCTTCTGCCTCTGGGATGTTTTTCTCGACGCAGACTTTTTGCTTGTAGAGCGAAATCTTGCCTCTGCCGGCACCTACATAGCCGTAATCGGCATCAGCCATCTCACCAGGACCGTTGACAATACATCCCATGATACCAATCTTCACACCGACCAGGTGTTGAGTGGCTGCCTTGATGCGGGCAATAGTATCCTGCAGATTATATAAGGTACGTCCGCAGCCTGGGCAAGAGATGTATTCAGTCTTGGTAAACTTGATGCGAGCAGCCTGCAGGATGGCATCTGCCAGATTGGTTAACTTAGCTTCGTTAGTTAAACTAGTCCCACTAGTCTCATTGACCTTAATCACCAGTTTCGTGGCTTTCCTGTCTATGAGCAGTGCCCCCACGGCCATCGAGGCTTTCAGCTGTAGCGTTTCCCAATCGGGGGCGTCCAGTGTTAACATGATGGTATCGTTATGGATATTAGACTCAGCCTCCTGACGCAGCCGGGTGCACTCGGGAATCAGTTCTACCAGTTTGCGCGCTACAGGAATCTCGTATTCAGGCTCTTCGCTCAGCGAGACGCGGATGGTGTCTCCAATGCCCTCAGTCAGCAAGGCGCCAATGCCTACTGCCGACTTGATGCGGCCGTCCTCACCTTCGCCGGCTTCTGTCACACCCAGATGCAGCGGATAGTGCATATCTTCAGCATCCATGGCCTTTACCAACAGGCGTACCGACTGGACCATCACCACCGTATTGCTGGCCTTGATGCTAATGACTATATCGTTGAATGCTTCACGCTTGAAGATGCGTAGGAACTCCATGCAACTCTCTACGATGCCTTCTGGAGTATCGCCATAGCGCGACATGATGCGGTCTGACAGAGAACCGTGGTTGACGCCAATACGGACGGCAGTATGGTGTTCCTTGCAGATGTTAATGAACGGCACCAACTTGTTCTCTATCTTCTGCAACTCGGCAGCATATTCTTCATCAGTATATTCTAGGTGCTTGAAGGTACGTCCCGGGTCGACATAGTTGCCCGGGTTGATGCGCACCTTCTCGCAGTATTGTGCTGCTATGTCGGCCACATGGGCCGTGAAGTGAACGTCGGCCACCAGCGGCTGGTGATAGCCGTCGGCCTTCAGCCGGGCTGAGATGTTCTTCATGTTCTCAGCCTCGCGGGTGCCCTGTGTGGTGAAGCGCACCAGCTCGCCTCCTGCATCGATGATGCGTTTGGCCTGGGCCACGCAGCCTTCCGTGTCGTTGGTGTCAGTGGTGGCCATCGACTGGACGCGGATGGGGTTGTTGCCGCCAATGGCGATATTTCCTACGTGGGCAACGGTACTAATTCGTCTTGTACTCATACTTAACCTCAGCTAAATCCTTGTTGGCTTTTTCTATCTTGGCCTTCAGTCCCTGCTTATAGTCAGTCAGTCGTTTGGCAATAGCCTCGTCGGCAAGTGCAAGCATTTCCACGGCAAGGATAGCCGCATTCTGGGCTCCGTTGACGCCGACGGTGGCTACCGGTATGCCCGGGGGCATCTGTATGATGCTCAGCATGGCATCCAGTCCGTCCAGCATACCCTTGATGGGTACCCCGATGACGGGTAGGGTGGTCGATGCCGCAATGACGCCCGGCAGGGCAGCAGCCATGCCGGCAGCAGCGATGATGACCTTCAGCCCGCGCTCTTTGGCCCCGCGGGCAAAGTCCTCTACAGCCTCAGGTGTGCGGTGGGCCGAAAGGGCATTGACTTCAAACGGCACCTGCAGCTCGTTGAGCAGTTGGCAGGCTTTCTCCATAACGGGCAGGTCAGACGTGCTGCCCATGATAATGCTTACAAGTGGTTTCATTTTTATTTTTAACTATTTAATTCTTAACATTCATCTCTCAAGATAACAGTATTGCTGTGGCGGCGCAGAAGAATCCTACCAGGAAGCCGACCACGACCTGTGCCAGATTGTGCTGGCGGAGAATCATACGACTGCTGCCCAGTACACCTGCTGTCAGGAATACCAGACAGAGCCACCATACGGGGTTGAAGCCCAGGTAGAAGGCAAAGGCGAACAACGCTCCTCCCACACCTCCGATGGCAGCCGTGTGAGTGGATACCTTCCACCAGATGTTGATGAGTGCGCACGTCATCTGCACCAGCAGGGCTGCCACGATGATGCTGCTCATGAAGTGGGGCATGTGCAGACGCTCCATCACATAGATGCAGGTGAAGTAGCAGGTGATGGAGATGACATAGGGCACCATGCGGCGTTCGCGGTGTCCCAGTTCGATGAGGCTCCAGCCTTGATAGCGTCTGTAGAGGTGTATCAACAGGGTAGGCAGCAGGATGGTGAAGAGATAGGCCAGCGCTAGGACCTGTATCTTATAGGCCAGGGGAAACATGCTCAGGTAGCTGAACGTAAAGAGTGTCGCCAGCCCGAGTATGGGCAGGTAGAACGGTGTAAACAGCATACTGATGATGCGGGCTGTCAGAATCATTTGCTTTTGTCTCTTCATCTCTCTCCTCTCCTCAATCTCGCTATGGGGATTCCCATTTGTTCTCTGTATTTGGCTACTGTCCGTCGGGCGATGGGATAGCCCTTCTGGCTCAGCAGGTCTTTCAGTATGTCGTCGCTCAGCGGCTTTTTCTTGTTTTCGTTCTCGATGAACTCGCGTAGGGCGGCCTTGATTTCGCGTGTTGACAGTTCCTCTCCGTCGGCTGTAACATAGCCGTCGCTAAAGAAATAGCGCAAGGGGAAGGTTCCCCAGCGGGTCAGGGCATATTTGGAGTTGGATACGCGTGAGACGGTGCTCAGGTCGAGGCCTGTCTTCTCGGCAATGTCTTTCAGAATCATGGGGCGTAGCGAGGCTTCGTCGCCATCCTCAAAGAAGCGGTGTTGCCACTGGATGATGGCTCGCATAGTGGCGGTCAGCGTCTGCTGGCGTATCCGGATGGCCTCTATGAATCCCTGGGCGGCCTCCAACTTCTTTT
>Ga0247611_10004151_pt1 | contig 20424 bp, 22 predicted proteins | sample 177DNAGHGhighgp2_FD_192422 | JGI IMG/M metagenome (GOLD analysis project Ga0247611, IMG submission 192422) | Sheep rumen microbial communities from Palmerston North, Manawatu-Wanganui, New Zealand - 1770 DNA GHGhigh gp2 | ecosystem: Host-associated > Mammals > Digestive system > Stomach > Rumen...
AACATATCAATATAGCAAATCTTTGTGTTGAATCCCGTTTCTATGAGGTTAATGAAAAATACCTTGTTAAAGGAAAAGAAAAATTGGATATCGAAGATAAATTTTTCTCTATGGGCATAGAGCCTATCTTCAAACATTCAATTTCACTCATAGAAAAGGTTATTGATGATATGCTTTCCAGAGAATTAGAATTAGCAAAAGTTAATCTAACCCTAAATGTTAGACGTGCTATTGCATATTTAATTCTCATACAATATTACAGAACTCCGAGATTTAGGGCTCTATTTGATAATAAATCAGCGAAAGTGAAACAACCTTATACTAACAAAAAGGGGGAATTGGTTGAATCTATTGACGACCCTGTCCTTTTACATGCTTTTCATTCTTTCACAAATAAAGAACTTATGAAAGAACTTTCATATGAGCTCGCAAAGGGATATTGGATTCTTCGGTATTCGCCTAACGGCAACTTCTTTACTTCTGATAACCCAGTGATTGTATATAATAACAAAATTAGTGAAGAAAGGAATCTATTTACTATCGCAAAAATGGGTGACCCTCATTCCATTGTGTTTTTCCCTATAAACCACTTTATTTTGTTAGAGATTTTTAGTATTGAGGGATTTCCTGAAAAAGCTGAATTTAACAATTATATTTTCTCTGTTGATAAATCTTACGAAGATTTAATTAACGGATATACTTTCTTGAATGGCGAAAAAACAATTATATCATATACTGGTGATTTTGGAATACTATTCCCACAAATAACATTAGAAATAATTTGAAACATTATGATACATTTAGAAAAACAGACGCCAAACGGCGCACGACTTAATCTTGATGCACTCTACCAGATTGCTCCCTCCTGCTTCACTGAAGCAAAAGGTGAAGACGGTGAGGTGCATCGCGTAGTCGATTTCAAGAAACTTCGTCTGCTCTTAGGCGACCAGACAGTGGAGGATGCACCGGAAGTGTATGACTTTACTTGGGTGGGCAAACGTGCTGCCTTAGAAGAGGCTGCTGCACCAATCAACAAGACGTTGCGCCCATGTCCCGAAGAGAGTGTGAACTGGGAGAATACACAAAATCTTTATATCGAGGGTGACAACCTCGAAGTTCTGAAGCTGCTCCAGAACTCCTATATGGGCAAGGTCAAGATGATATATATTGACCCGCCATATAATACGGGCAATGATTTTGTGTATCATGATGACTTTGCGCAGTCAGCAGAGGAATATGACGAGGCGAATAGAGACGAGGAAGGAAACCGCTATCGTAAGAACACTGACAGTAATGGAAGGTTCCATTCGGATTGGTGCTCGATGATTTATGCGAGATTGATGGTGGCAAGAAGTCTGTTAACCGAAGACGGAGTTATTTTCATCTCTATTGATGACAATGAGGTTGAAAACCTCAAAAAAATCTGTGATGAGATTTTTGGCAATTCAAATTTCATTTCACAAGTTGTATGGGAACGTTCTTTCGCTCCTATTAGTTTGAAGAAGCATTTTTCAAATAGCCATGATTATATTTTAATATACGGAAAGAATGTCTCTATTACAGATTGTCACGGTCTTCCTCGTACAGAAAAAAATAGCGCACGTTATTCAAATCCAGACAACGACCCTCGAGGACCGTGGCAAAGTGATAATACGACTGTTGGTCCAGTAGTCCAATCCAAAGTCTATGAACTTGAATTGCCAAGTGGAAGGAAAATATTCCCCCCAAGTGGAAGATGCTGGCTTTACACAAAAGAACGTTTTGCTGAAATGATTGCTGATAATCGAATATGGTTTGGTGCAGATGGAGACAATGTTCCCAGATTAAAGCGGTTCCTTGCGGATGTAAAACAGGGTATTACTCCTATGTCTATATGGAAGCACGAAGAAGTTGGTCATTCTCAGTCGGCATCTCAAAATTTAAAGAAGTTATTTGATGGCAATGCATATTTTGAATATCCAAAGCCAGTGGCTCTAATAGAACGCTGTATAGCGCTATACACTGATAATAATTCACTTGTGATCGATTTCTTTTCAGGCTCGGCAACTACAGCTCATGCGGTTTTCAAAAGAAATGCTGAAGATTCTGGTAATAGAAAGTTCATCATGGTTCAACTTCCGGAGGAAACAGCACAAGATAGTGAAGCCTACAAAGCTGGCTACAAGAACATCTGCGAAATCGGTAAAGAAAGAATCCGTCGTGCAGGCAAGAAAATCAAGGAGGAGCATCCCGAAGCAAAAGACCTTGATATAGGTTTCCGCGTATTCAAGTGCGAAAGCAGCAACTATAAAGACGTGGCTTTTGCTCCGAAGGATTATACGCAGGACATGTTGGCTGGCTTGCTTGATAATATCAAAGAAGACCGCACTGACCTTGACCTGCTCTTTGACTGTATGCTCCGTTGGGGTGTAGAGTTGTCACTGCCGTTGTCATCGCAGAAGGTGGATGGCTGCACCATACACAATGTGAATGATGGCGACCTCGTGGCTTGCTTCGATGGCAATGTCACGGAAAAGGTCATTGACGCTATCGCTGCACTCTCACCTGTGCGTGTTGTCTTCCGTGACAGCAGTTTCAATGAAGCAGCCAATAAGATGAATCTCTTTGAGCTCTTCAAGCAGAAATGCGACTGGACGGACGAAGAGGTGAAGAATAATGTTCGTGTCATCTAATCCAAGTGAACCTATGGCTAAGAAATTGACACTGAAATTCAAAAACCAGCAGTTCCAGACGGATGCTGCGCGTGCTGTTACAGATGTATTCCGTGGGCAGCGCAATCAGGCGATGGTGGAGTTTACGCATGACATGGGGCGTTCTGTTGATGGTGAACAGTCCTTTTTTGATGTGGTGGGCTTCCGCAATCAGCCTGTCACCGTTCCGGCTGGGCAGTTGCTGGAGAATATTCGAGCGATACAAATGCCGGCACAGTTGCGTCCTTCGGAAACGATAGACACAAACGACCTGCGCCTGACAATCGAAATGGAAACGGGTACGGGAAAAACTTACACCTACATCAAGACGATGTATGAGTTAAACAAACTCTATGGGTGGAGTAAGTTTATCATCGTGGTACCTAGCATCGCCATTCGTGAGGGTGTTTGCCGCTCGTTCGAGATTATGAGCGAACACTTTGCTGCTGAATATGGCAAGCGTATTCAGTCATTCATCTACGACAGCAAGCAGCTGACGAAGATTGACCAGTTCGCCAGTGACAGCAATATGCACGTCATGATCATTAACACACAGGCTTTCGCAGCCCGTGGTGAGGATGCTCGTCGCATCTACATGAAGTTGGATGCGTTCCGTTCGCGTAAGCCTATCGACGTAATTGCTGCCACCAATCCTATTCTTATCATCGACGAGCCTCAGTCGGTATTAGGTGCGGACAGAAATAATGCCACACGCAACCGACTGAAGGAGTTTAACCCGCTCTTCACCCTGCTCTATAGTGCCACGCACCGTGCGGATGACATCGTGAACATGGTGTATCGTCTGGATGCCATGGATGCCTACAACAAGAAGCTGGTGAAGAAGATTTCGGTGATGGGCATAGAGCAAAAAGGTACGACGGCCACAAATGGTTACGTTTATCTGGAGAGTATCATCCTCTCGAAAGGCAACCCCATGGCGCGTATCGGTTTCGACAAGTGCATGGCAAGTACCGTGAAGCCGGTGACGCAGACTGTTTCGGATGGTTTCGACATCTATCAGCAGTCGGGGCAGTTGGAGGAATATGCAAACGGCTACCGCATTGAGAGCATCGACGGCTTCAATCGTACTGTTCGCCTGCTGAATGGTCTTGTGCTGAACGAGGGCGAGATGGTGGGCAAGGTGAACGACATCTATGTGCGCCGTGAGCAAATACGTGGTACTATTTGGGCACATATCCAAAAGGAACGTAAATTGTTCTCAATGGGTATCAAGTGCCTCTCACTTTTCTTCATCGACCATGTAGATAACTACCGTATCTACGAGCAGGGAGGTGGAACAAAGAATGGTGCCTATGCTGACATCTTTGAGGAGGAATATGACAACATTGTGGGACAGCTGCAACTGGAGTTCGCTGATGATCCTGAATATGTGGCTTACCTAAAGAAGTTCAGCGCGAAGGATGTGCATAACGGTTACTTCTCGCGTGACAAGAAAGGTAACTATGTGCAGCTGACAGAAAAGAAGATGCAAGAGGACGTGTCGGCATACGACCTAATCATGAAAGACAAGGAACGCTTGCTTTCTTTTGAGGAGCCTACACGTTTCATCTTCTCGCACTCTGCCCTAAAGGAAGGCTGGGACAATCCGAATGTGTTCCAGATTTGTACGCTCAAAGACAGCGACAACCAAACGAAGAAGCGTCAGGAGGTGGGTCGCGGTATGCGCCTGTGCGTGAATGATGAGGGTGAACGTCAGGATGAGAACGTGCTACATGGCCGTGTCTTTGAAGTGAACGAGCTGACCATTATCGCCAGTGAGTCGTATAACTCATTCGCATCAAAGCTTCAGACAGAGATTGCAGATGCTGTAGGCGACCGCCCCATCAAAGTGCAGCCGTCTTTGTTTGCTGGCATGTATGTTACAAATGCTCGGGGTGAGAAACAGCAGATTGATGACCTCGGCGCAAGTTTCCTCTTCTCGTCGTTGGCCGCTAATGGATATGTCAACCGCCAGGGTCAGCTGACTCAAAAGTTCCATGATGACAAGCAACAAGGAACATTGGACTTCGGAGAGGAATACAACGAGTTCAAGACGGATATCGTGAATCGTCTTGATGCAGTATTCAATCCTGAGGCCATCAAACCGGAAGATGCCCGTCATGTGCGTGAAGCGAAGTTTGATTCAAAGCGCTTCGAGCGTAAGGAGTTCCAGGCTCTCTGGAACAAAATCAATCATCGGACATACTACACCGTTGATTTCAAGACAGATGACCTTATCAAGCGGGCTGTCATTGAACTTGACAACCACTTGCAGGTTTCTGAAATCAGCATCCGTGTCGAATATGGTACGATGGACAATATCCAAAGCAGGGCCCAACTGACTGCGGGCAATGCAATGAGACAAACAGGAGCAGACACACATACCATCCACGAATTGGTGGGCGAAAGGGTGAAGTATGACCTTATCGGCAAACTGGTCGAAGACACTGGCTTGACACGTAAGGCCATCGTCACCATCTTGCAGAAAATAAGCCCCAAGACGTTCCTGAAGTTCAGAGCGAACCCGGAAGAGTTTATCATCAGAGCTGGCAACATCATCAATGAATGTAAGGCCATCGCCGTGATTGAGCATGTTGCTTATCACAAGCTGGATAAGAAGTTTGACTCGGACATCTTCAGTGCTGCTGCGCTGAAAGGCCGTCTCGGTGTCAATGCCATGGAATCGCAGAAGTCACTCTACGACCTTGTCGTGGTGGACTCCAAGGGCATAGAGATGGACTTCGCCAAGAACCTCGAAACTCAGAACGAGGTGGCTGTCTATACGAAATTGCCTGGCGGTTTCTACATCAACACCCCTGCCGGTCATTACAATCCCGACTGGGCTATTGTGTTCCGCGAAGGTGCAGACATCAAACACATCTACTTCGTGGCTGAGACGAAAGGCTATGAAAAGGATGAGGTGAATGACTATCGCGACACAGAGAGAATCAAAATTGAATGTGCTCGCCGCCACTTCGCCACTATATCTGATAGCACAGTCACCTACGATGTTGTAAAATCTTATAGTGAACTCCGTGATATAATTACCGCAGAATAATATGATAACATCAAATAACGAATCTATAGCCGACATCCTAAAGTCTATCGACGAGGGAAAAACGCAGCTTCCCGACTTCCAGCGTGGCTGGGTGTGGGAAGATGGGCGTATTCGCGCACTCATTGCAAGTATCAGTAATGGCTATCCTATCGGTGCTGCCATGTTCCTTCAGACTGGTGGTGAAGATATTCATTTCAAATACCGCCTCTTTGAGGGTGTGGATAAATCAAAAGAAAACGTAGAGCCTGAGCGCCTTGTCTTAGACGGACAGCAGCGCAATACTTCCATCTACCGCTCAATGTACTCCAAGAAGCCTGTTGAAACAGTGGATAGTAAGAAAAAGCCCATCAAGCGTTTCTATTATCTCAATATTCCGCTTTGTCTTGACACACTGACCGACCGCATAGATGCGGTGGACTCTGTGCCTGAAGACAAAATCGTTCGAGAAAACATCGGCCGAGACATCAAACTCGATCTCTCGACACGCGAGAAGGAGTTTGAGGCACATCGTTTTCCTTTGAACATCGTATTTGATTCACAGGAGATGATGAGATGGCAGCGGCAGTACACACGTTATCACAATTCTGATGAGGTAGATGAAAACTGGGATAAATTCTACGACAATGTAATTGTCCCTATGGCCACTTATCAAATACCCGTTATTCAGGTTGGCAACGACGTACCAAAAGAGGCCGTGTGCCAGGTATTTGAGAATGTGAACCAAGGTGGTGTTTCGCTGACTGTATTTGAACTGGTGACGGCTACTTTTGCTGCTGATAATTTTGAGCTTCGCAAAGATTGGGAACAGATATGGAAGGACTTACAGCGGCATCGCCAACTTTATCACAAAAAGTATCAGTCCTTCACTGGTACTGATTTCCTCACTGCGCTTACTTTGTTGGCCAGTTATGACAAGTTCAATTCTTCCAACGACAACAAGCCAAAGGCTGTATCGTGTAAGAAGAAAGATGTACTCCGTCTTACCTTCACCGACTATCAAAAATATAGGGACAGGCTTTTATCTGGTTTGAATGAAGCGGTGAAGTTCTTGGAAGAGCAACGGGTATTTACCGCTATCGACATGCCTTATACAAGTCAGCTGATACCTCTTTCTGTGGCTTTTGCCATCGATAAAAATCTTTGGTTTAACGCGGCTAACAGCCGAAAATTGGAACAGTGGTATTGGTGTGGCGTGTTTGGTGAATTGTATGGCGGTGCCAATGAAACCCGATATGTTACGGACATCACCGGCTTGATGGAATGGGCAAAGGATGATAATGCCGCGCCTGACACCGTGCGTCGTTCTAACTTCCACGCTTCCCGTTTGGGTCAGTTATACACACGTAATAGTGCTGCATACAAGGGTATAATGGCTCTTATCATGAAAGCGCAGGCCCGCGATTTCATCAAAGGGTCGCAGATGGACTTCGCTTCATATGTTGGTGAAGCAACCGACATTCACCACATATTCCCTCAGCATTATTGCGAAGGGCAGCACATTGATCGTGCTTTATGGAATTCTGTCATCAATAAGACACCCATCTATGCCAGGACAAACCGCATTATCGGTGGCAACGCTCCCAGTAAATACCTTTCAAGCATTGAGCGAAATCACGGTGTAGTGCCTGAAAAACTTGATGAATATCTTGCTTCTCATCTTATAGATGTGGATGCCATTCGTGCGGATGACTTCGACACTTATTTTGCCAAACGTAAAAATGCACTTCTTGACCTCGTCGAACAGGCTACAGGCAAACCAGTAGCCGGACGCGACGAACAAGAAGCTGAAGAGCCATCTTCTTATGATTTGGCAGAAATGAATGATATTGAATGGGACGTGGAGCAGGAAGATAGTAGTACATATTCTCAGAACATATAAATATAATTATGGAATTCATTAAGAATATATTACCGTACATCTCGTATTTGTGGATTGTAATAGTTGTCCTTGCAATTTGGGCATGGGTGTATGTTCATCGTCTAAAGAACACTCCCGACTTAATGGCGAAACGCCATTGGATAGAAATGATGCCTTCAGCAGTCTCAACGCTTGGTGTGCTTGGCACATTTCTAGGTATCACATTAGGTCTGCTCTGCTTTGACACTTCCGACCTGAAAGAGAGTATCCCTGAACTTCTCAGCGGATTGAAGACTGCCTTCTTCACTTCTCTCGCAGGTATGATAGGTTCTCTCATATTATCAAAGAAAATAAATAATGTATATGATGAAGCATCGGGAGGAGTATCTGACATAAACCAGGCTGCAGGGGTTATTTGTAAATCTGTATCTGACTTTCAATCTTCAGCCCTGCAACAGGCTCAGTCTCAACAGGTGTTCTATAACCTGATGCAGACCGTTATACAGCAAATGGATGCCAATATCTCTTCAATGAACGCTAACGTCAATTCTTTGAATGTCGCTGCCAGTAACATGGCTTTAGCTATAGACCACATTGCTAAATCAGTTAGCCGTGTTGAGGAGTCATCGAACGCTACGGCATCACATACGAGTTCCATTGCTGATTCTACGTCGTCCGTTGCATCGTCATCTACAGCCATAGCTACTGCTGCTACAGCATCGGCTGCTACAATGGTTATATTAAAGAATACTGCAGAAAATATCGACGGAACGGCGGGAAGTATTGTTTCTTCAGTTGGCAACATTGAAGAAATATCGCGTGAGCGTGCTTCAGTGGAAGAGCAAATGAACAATCGCATAGGAGAGATGATGGACCACACTGAAGCAATGGTATCTACCGAAAGTGAGGTGTCCGAAAAGGTATCCACTTTAACGGAAAGATTGCATGGAGAAGTGATTGAAATTGAAGATAAGATGGCTGAAACCAACACGCTTCTTGAAAGGAAATTTGATGAATTCTCTGAACTCCTCAAAAAGAATAATACCGAGGCTCTTGTAGAAGTAATGCAGAGAGTAACGAAAGAATTCCAAACTCAAATGAATGCATTGATAAGCAAGCTCGTGCAAGAGAACTTCGACCAGCTTAACAAGAGTGTCGAAAAGTTGAATCAATGGCAAGTCGAGAATAAAGAAATGATTGCCTCTCTCACTTCTCAATATAGGCAGATGGCTGATAACTTTGAAGATACTTCAACTTCGCTGACTAAGGTTAAGCAGGATACGCAGGAGTTGGTAAGCGACGGAGGCAAACTTGAACAGCTTATAAACTCTCTCAATGAGGTGATAGTTCGTGATGAAAAATTCAAGGAGATTTCTACTAACCTTCAGAAGACTGCCGACCTCTCCAAGTCTAACATGGAGAGCTTCGACCAGTCCACAAGACAACTGAATGAATGGGTTAGGAAACAGCGCGGTTTCTCAGATTCTGTTGCTGTACTTATTCAGAAACTTGAAGAAATCAATGAAATGAAGAATTATGCAAGCCAATTCTGGCAGGAAACCAAGCAAGGAATGAATGATGCTGTTGGTATTATTAGAAACGGAACCACACAACTCAATCAGCAGGTTACAGGTCTCGACCAACAGTTCTATGCTCGCCTTAGTACAACACTTGCTCAGTTGGATGCTTGTATTCAGGCACTAATTACCAACGCACCTAATCATAGATAGTCATGGCAAAGCATAATGTTTGGATGTCTGTGTCTGACCTAATGACGGGTTTGATGGTCATTTTCTTGTTTGTGGCTATTGCCTACATGATCCAAGTTAATGAAAATCAAACTGTGCTCACTGATTATGTGGAAACCAAAAACCACCTACACGACAAACTCGTGAAGGAATTTGCGGGGGACACTGCTAAATGGCAGATGGCTATTGGTAAAGACCTATCAATGAAATTCAATAACCCGCAAGTGCTTTTTGCAACAGGATCATATCAGCTGACACCTACATTCTGCGATATTTTGGATGAATTCATTCCAAAATATTTGGATATTCTATTGAAAGATACTCTTTCAAGCCGAATACGTGAAATACGAATTGAAGGACATACTGATAATGTCCCAGCTCCGCAATTTGGGAAAGACCCATTCATGGCTAACGTAAAACTTTCACAGCTTCGTTCTTATAGTGTTCTTGAATATATCAAGAATATGCCATCCTACCAGAAGTATTCGGATGAGCAGAGAACGAAGTTGGAATTTTGGTTTACAGCAAATGGGCTTTCATATGGAAAAGCCGTGGACAATGATGGCGAATACACGGCTATTTCCGGAAATCCTATTGATAAAGACAAATCCCGCAGAGTCGAGTTTCGTATTGTCACGACTGGCGAAGAAGTGCTTGAAAACTTCGTCAAGCAAAATAAAAGTTTAATTCCTTAGGATTATGGATGAAGAACCGATATTTGACTTCCAGCCGTTAAGGGACTTCCTTGTTCGTCGTGGTTATATTGTCGAACAAGCACAGGGCTATCGTCCATTTACTCCAGAGGTCATTGACCCAATGGAGGAAATTCGTCGTGGCACCATGGAGTTCAGGGATGATGGCATCTTTGTCATTCACCCTGATACTGGTGAAGAGCAGCAAGTATATGTGTATAAATACGACTACTGGCTGCACCGCTATGGCGAGAGCATACCAAGGTTTCATATTTGCCGATGTTCAACCATTGACGATTTTATGATGAGAGGGGCTTTTGATGGACATTATGTTAGGGCTAATACAGACCCTGTCCCAGTCCTTTCTAAAGAGTCTCATCAAGTAGAGGAAGTTTCAAACATGCCTTTGTGTCAAAACTGCCTCAGAAAAATTCGCCAATACGGAAGGATCACATCGGCAGAATTTGTGGAAATTTTGCGCGAAGCTATGGGCATAGATGAAATGGAACAACCCGAAGAAGTGGAGGTTGACATCTTCGGCTATACAAGGGACTGGGAGCAAATAAGCAAGAACTACAGAGAGCAACACAACTACACCTGTGAAGAGTGCGGATTGCGAATTGATGACATCTTTAATAGACAATATATGCATTGCCATCACAAAGATGGAAACAAATTAAATAACTCGGAATCTAACTTGAAATGTCTCTGTATGCGTTGCCACTCTGAAGTTGACGATAACCACCGAAGGAGATTAACAACAGGTGCCAATAGGATACTGATGGAAGAATTTAATAGACTATACCCAAGGCGTTAATATTCTTTTACTTCATAAGTACTTATTATTATATCGTACATTGACCTTTAACCATCGCGCCCTATGAGAGAGGAATATAATAAAGACTATCGGACACGAGAGTATGACAGGTTTTCAGACCTCGAACCGGAGAGAGAAAGGAAAAAGCCGTCGTTCCTGACTATGCTTTTGGTCGGGTTACTTGTGCTTCTCGTCTGTTCACTCGGCTATGATAACATCATTAAGCCGTACCTCGCAAAGAGCAAAGAACAAACAGAGAACCCAGTGGCCACCTCTAAACAGGAGGCAGATGATCCGGCTTCTTCTGATATGGATGAAGCAACTGCGATTGATGATGATGTCGCAGTTCCTGAAGTCCGTGAAGAGCCAGTTCAAAAGTCTCAGCCTGTTTCTCCTGAGCAAGTTACTGTTGCTGCCTCTCCAACAGCTATACCAGAAGCAACTCCTACCCCGAGGCCCGAAATGAAGCCGACAGCTAAGCTGTCTGAAAGTATGGCTGCTGTTCCTTCTTCACGGCATAGCCGGGAAAGTGAAACCCGCACGCCATCATCTACCGATGACTACAGCGGTCTATCAACTTCTGAAATTCTTGATAGGAGGACTCATGCTAATGTGGTTAGGCGAGCAAGGGAAGTAGGTGTAAGCACAGAAGGTTCTACGTCTGAAATCCTTGACCGCATTACCCATGCCAACGTAGTAAAACGTGCAAGAGAGGTGGGCGTGAGCACTGAAGGCTCAACATCTGATATTCTTGATAGAATAACCCATGCCAACGTGGTAAAACGTGCAAAAGAGGTGGGTGTGAGCACCGAAGGCTCAACATCTGATATTCTTGATAGAATAACACATGCAAACGTGGTAAAACGTGCAAGAGAGATGGGCGTGAGCACTGAAGGCTCAACATCTGACATTCTTGATAGAATAACGCGAAAGAACTTGGAAAAAATGGGCTACTAATCCAACAACAATGACAGGGCATCCGTTACTTGATTTTATCATGTTTGACCAGTTTTTCAACGGAGGTAATGATTCCGGTGGAAGCTCGGATAATGGGAACAATAACAGTAATTGGCCACTGATTATTGCGTTTATCGTAGTCGTATTCTTAATCATTGGTTGGATTTTGGGGGAATCATCATGATTGGTGCTATCATTGGCGACCTCGCCGCCTGGAGCTCTTTCTGAAGCGATTTACTCTCTTCGTTGGAAATAATTCTTCCGAGCCGTGAGGCTCTGTCTTTGCGCGGACGTTTGCACTTATTCATCGGTATTCTTCTTTGAATTTGCACGTTTCTGACGCTCCGAATAACTGCTGATGCTGAGGGCTGCCGTGAGGGTGTGGCCCTCTTTGCTTTCCCCATCGAGAGGCGTGGCGTTGTTTTACGCTGCGCTGTCAGCATTGGCAGAAAGCCGCATAGCCCGAGCACGCTTGTTCTTGTACTTCCTTCTTATCACTGGCACCGCCCATTACCTTCTCTTGATTTGCACGAACACTACGAGGATAGAAAGTTGCCACAATGATTTTTCCTTTGTTCTACATCATTGGCATCTGACACCCTTCACTGAACGTCTCACCATGCAGCGAGGCTTTCACGGCTTGCTTTATCCGAGGCCGGCTTCCTCTTCATCTTCATTCTCCTGCCCTCCCCCAAAACAACAACAGAGATTAAGGCTGCTCGTCACAAGCGTACCACTGCCGTCATTTTCCCATTACACGATGTACCTTTTTGCCTTTCAATAAGATTTCCACTACTGCGGCTTCTTTATTTTTCCTTTGCAAAGATAGCCCAGCCCGTGCCCTGCAAGTACCGTTGCTGAAACAGGTTCATTCACATATCTCTGCACAAAATTTCAACACGCTTTCCGCATTTTCTTCTTCACGCCATGCCGTACCGTGGCTAAACAAAATGTGGTTTTTCAAAATTTTCCTGGATATTCCTTGCATTTCGCACTTTCCACTGTTGGCTCCTATATGCACGTAAAAATTACAAAAGCCCAGTGCTTCAATCTTTAACATTAAAATTCAAAAAAAATGGTACACGTTACATTGGAATCGAAAATGAGCTTCGGCAGCAGAAAGCATAGTTATATGACAAGCAGTAATCTCTATCGCGTTGTCGTCAATGGCGAAGAGGGAGAATACTACGAATACGAAGTGGAAGCTGATTCGTTCTCGGATGCAAGCCGTCAAGGTGAAAGTCTCGCCGCTGGTATGGTGGATGTTCAGTATATCGAAGTTTATCAGATAGCTTAATCAATATATGTCTAACAATAAAAATCTTACAATTATGGCAACAACAAATTCAATCCTCGTTTCAAGTGTTCGCTCGAACAAGTCTGAGAACAATGTATGGGCAGTGTATGTCCAGGGTCAAGAAGAAAACAAGAGCTACTGCAAGAGTGCTTACAAGGCCATGCGTTACGCTTTCTACCTGAAGAAGCTGACAGGATGCCGCATCGCGGATAACAGCCTCGCTATTCTCTCGATGGAGATAAAGCGCATCAAGGAGGCTGCTCTCACTGCGGAGCAGAAGGCAGCAAAGGAGCACCTCGATGAAGCGGTAGAGCAATTCGTCGAAGAGCACAGTGTGGATAACGTCCTCGCCAAGGCTGAGGAAGAGAAGAAGCAAAAGGCTGCGAAGAAGCGCAAGCCTTCTGCAAGAAAAGCAAAGAAAGAGGTGGCTGCATAAGCCCCTCTTTCTGCTTTCTTTTCGCTCTTTTCAATGGCTCGGTTGCTCGCAATCGGGCTATTTTTGCGCTGTTTGCTATCTGAACTTGCTGAAAGTTTGACTTTTTGAGCGTTATTCTAAGATTTTTCAGTACCTTTGCACTTGCATTCAGCATTTGTGCTGTCTGTATGAAGCGTTTTGCCCACCTGAACTCAAATTCCTAAAACCAACACAGGGGAGGCATAAGCAGGACGCTCGTGTTGTATATAAGCTAAATTGTATACGGCATGAGTGGATTGTTTTTGTCTGTCCCCGAAGGCCCTAGGAAGCCTGAGTTCGCAGCCTTGGCATGAAACTCATGCTTTTTTATATATAGAGAGTATGGTTTCAATATATCAAATCAGACGTTACGCCTGGGTGGTCGACTTTCTGATGAGACGGAAATCGGCTACTATACAACAGATAAACGAGGCATGGCTTCGCTCGCCTCTGGCAGAGAATGACAAGGAAGCACCCAGTAGAAAGCTTTGGTATAGGTGCTTTGAACATATCGCTATCATATACGGCATCCTCATTGATGCAGATAAGCGGGGGGAACGTTCACAATGGCGCATCACAAATCCGGAAGCCATACATCAACATGATATTGAGAAATGGATGCTGGCTTGTGTGTCGTACCGCAACCTCATCGAGGAATGCCTGGATCTTCACCACAGAATTGACATCGAGAGCTTCCCTTCGGAAAACAACCGACTGCGACCCATCGTTAGGGCGATGCGCGAAAGCGTTCTACTTGAAATTGGATACCGGAAGTATGGCTGTGATGATATCAAATTCTTCCGAGTAGCCCCATACTTCATCAAAACATACAAACATCGGTTCTATGTCCTGTGCCAGAATGGTACGGGGCTTTTTTGTATGTTTTCTTTGGACCGCATCGTGAATATCTCCACTACCACGGAGAAGTTCGTGTTTCCGCAGGATTTTACAGTGCATGACTTCTTCGCACACTCCTATGGTGTGATGCTGCCGCCGAAAGGTATGGAGGTGGAGGAAATCATTGTTCGCGCACGAGGCGACGAACAGTGTTACCTCCGCGACGTGCCGCTGCATAAGACGCAGGTGGAGCTGGAGGCGCATGAGGACTACACGGACTTCATGGTTTCTATCTATCCCACAAATGACTTTATCGGGGATATTCTGCAGCAACAGACGCGACTTGAAATTATCAAGCCGGAATGGTTGCGCTCGAAAGTGAAGTCCTGCATCGAAAAGATGCGTCTGCTGTATGCGTAGTGTCTTTCCTGCATCCACTCGCTGAGCCTATCTTTGCAGAAAAATTCTGCAAATGATAAATCTCTATCTCAATGAATACTCCACGCTGTACGAGGTGCCGGACTATTTCACCATTACACAGGTGGATAAGTACGTCGATGTTACCATCCGCGTACAAAACCAGGATATCTATTCCACTACACTGTATGAGGACGGCAATGGAAAGGCGTACTTCTATGGCTTCCGGCAATTGCTGGCACAGAACATGGAAGGGCGTTACCTGACACTGGCTTCACTGGCGGTCTATGCAGCGCATGAGGACGGTATGGAGTCCTACGAGGATAAGTATATCCTCTTTTCAAAGGTGTTCTTCTATGAGGATTCGAGTGGTTACATGAAGAATATCTTCCTGAATACGCGCTCTTACTATGTGGTGCCACGCTCCGAGAACATGCCGCTGTCGCTCTTCATGGATGGCAGTGAGGTGCCTGGACTCTCAGGAACGGCGGTATTCAAGATGGAGGATGGAAGAATTTATACGTATGAATTCACGCGGACTACGTACAACTACAACCTTCCGCACATCTATTACTTCTATCTCTGTGCGGATGCTATTCAAAGTCAGATTGAGCAGGCTGAGGGTGCAGACAGCGGCGAATTGGGCACACTAGTCTCGTTCTCTGTTCGCGCAGGGAAGCGGTCTGTCACCATATATGTGACGGATGAGGAGCCGACCATCTACTTCGACTTCCGAAATGCGTTCAACGTGGATGAGCGTATCTTCATCTATGGCACGATGAAACTGAAGACGTCCTTCGACCGCAAGGAGGCTTCTATAAGTGGGCACACGCAGTTCTACAATATGTCGGAGGAAAGGAAGTATGAGGTGGAAACGGTGCCGATGTCCATGGAGGAAGCGGAATGGTTTAATGAGTTCCTTGGCTCACACTACGTCGAGCGGGAACTAAACCAGGACTGGCAACCCACCGTGCTCATAAGTGACATCTCTTCTGAGATAAGTGACAGCGCAAAGGATCTTATCAAGATGAAGTTCTCTTGGCGCTATCAGGAGAACGCTCGATGGATAAATACAGACCGATACCCACAGCATTTCACCGCTCCATTTAATGATACGTTCAAATAACTTTCAACTTTTAACTTTCAACTCTCAACTTCAATATATGCAAGCTATTCATCTTTCTACGGCAAGGCGCATACTGCAAGCGCCGGAACCTGTCTCGCTGCGTGTCTGGGCGAAGGACGGACGCATACTGGAGTTCAATAACGCCATTCCCCTGCGATACAACTTCTACGAAGGTACGCAGCAGTTCAAGCTTTTGGCTTCTCAGCAGATACGCACGATCCGCTTGGCCTGCCTCTTTGAACTGAATGGAATGACAGTGTTCCTGTAGCGTCTTTTCTGCGCAGCGCCTGGCGTTGTACTTTTGCATTATGAAGCGAACGACATCCATAGAGAATATCTTCCGCCCGCTCTCGGAATGTACCGTGCAGTCTGCCCTCACCAATGAGGTGCAGATTGCGGACATCCTGGAATGGGTGCTGAAACAAGTGGGCACCTCTGAGGTGTGGCAGACATCGTTCTCTATCAGCGAGGAGTTCCTGCGCCGACTGTACTTCATCACCCGTGATGGAAGTGCATCGGCTATTCACCTGGTACTGGATTTCAAAGCAACCAACAAGACGCTGTCGCTGTGGTGCTTCATCAATCAGGTGATTGCTTCTACCTTCCTCGCTGACAACCACTCCAAGATTCTGCTCATCCGCTCCGAACGCGGGGATAAGGTGTCGATCATCACTTCGCAGAACTTGACACGAGGCAACCGTAATGAGTCGTACATCATTACTACTGCCCCGGACGTGTTTGACAAGTTCCTCGCCGAAGTGCAGGACTTGATTAAGAATCATGCCGTCCCGCTGTCAGAGATATTAAATCAACGTATAACCAAAGAATAATTCACTATGACATTTTCAAAAGAACAACTGGAAGAAATCGAGAAGTGGGCTTCTATCTATCTGCCTATCTCGGACATGGCTACGCTCATGGGGATTCCGGCGGATATGCTCCGCGACGAAATCCGTAACAAGAACACGGACGTTTCTAAAGCCTACCACAAGGGTAAAGCTGCGTCCCGTGTGAAGCTGCATCACCAGGAGATGCTGCTGGCGCAGGTGGGGTCGCCTGTCGCCATAGAGAATGCGCACCGCAATCTGCTCGACATGGAAGATGACGAGTAAATCGTTCTTCTCTCTTAACTCTTAACTCTTCACTCCCTCATGCCTTTCCCTTCTATCCACGAAATAGTGCAGTCCGACTTCTTCGCGCCTGAAGACGTGCTGAGAGATAAATTCCCAGCAACTTCAGTCGAACGCGTACTGCGGCTCCGGGCTCTTTACAACTGGGTTATTTCTAACCCAGACTGTAAAGACAAGGAGTTCGTGGATGAAGCCATCTCTCGTTACGCCATCAGCAAGACGCTGGCTTACGATGACCTCAAAATCATTAAGTCGGTGTTGCCGCATATCACCGAGGCTTCACGCGACTACCACCGATGGAAGTACAATGAAATGATTTTGGAGACATACCAGATGGCGAAGAAGCGAAAGGATACGAAGACAATGGAGCGAGCGGCCACGTCTTATGCCAAGTTCAATAACGTGAACGTGGAGGATGAGCAGTCTGTGCCCTACGACATGATCGTGGTGCAGCCATTCACCGCGACGGATGACCCGTCGGTGCTTGGCATCAAGCCGATACCGAACATCGAGAAGAAGATTGCGGCGCTCATTGACAAGTATCGCGCAGAGTCTATGGACATCGACGACATCGAGTTTGAAGATGCGGACATCATTGACCCTGCATTTGAGGAGATTGCTGAGTCGGACTTCGATAACAATTAAATCGTTATCTATGACTATCATCAAAAACATAAACTGGGATGCCACGCCGTTCTTTGAGCGACTGACAGCGCAGAACAGGCTGGCACGACAGGAACACTTCACCTTTCATCGGGTGAGTGGACTGGAGGGCTTCGAGGAAGCACTGCATACCCTTCAGTCGTGTACGGCCTTCGTCTGTGTCTCGGACATCGCTCAGGGCTACACGGAGTTGAACAACACACCGCACACGCGACGCGTGAAGACGGTGTTCTTCGCTATGCGCCACGCGCTCGATGACATGACAGCCAGGCAGGAGTGCATGGATATCATGCGGGAATTGTTCCGGCAGTTTATGTCTGTCCTCATGCAGGAGAAAGTGCGCATCGAAAGGGAACATATCTATCTCGACCCGCGTATCTCGTTTCAGGAGATTGATACGTTCTTCTTCTCGGGCTGCGCCTGCGCTTTCTTTCAAGTGGCCACGGATGTTTATACCGACCTTCGGTATAACATCAATGAATGGGAGGATGATGTCACATCGGACCGCATCTTCAATGATTGTTTCACTAATCAATATGCCTAATCATGGATATAAAGGAAATCAAAGCTCAGTTGGCTGAGTTCAAGAACATCAAGGCAAAGGGTGCCATCACGCCGGAGTCATTAGGCTCTTTGCTGGAGAATATGCTTGCTGTAATGTCGGACCCGCAGGCCACCGCAACGGTGCTGCAGGTAAATGTCTTCGACAGCAAGACGAAGTTCGTGCAGGATGAGAACTTGACATTGGTACTGGAGAACCTGGAGCAGCTGCAGAACTTACGTATTGCCATACAGGTGAACTACGCTTCGGGGTCTAAAGTTCTCTTTCACGCTACCTGCGTGAAACCGAACTTTATCAGCCTACACGCGAAAGCTGGCTCTTGTGAGCTGCACCTGGCACCGAATGGCTCGTTCACCATCAGCGGCACTAATCTTTGGTGATGGAACAGCGTACCGAACAACAGGCCATTGATGAGCGCGGAAAATACGTCCGGGCTTTCAATGACACAATGATTAAAATCTGGAAGGAGCAGATTACGTTGCTGCATGTCATCGACACGCAGCGACTGCTCCGTTCTCCCATCGCAATAGGCATGAATGCTGATGGGAAATTCTCGGAAGTACACCTCTCTCAGGCGTTCCTCGAATATGGCCTTTGGCAGGACTACGGCACAGGAAAGGAGGTGCCACGAGGGAACAGTGGCGACCTTGGCCGTCCTAAAGTACGCAAGGAACGCCACTGGTTCAGTCGCAAATACTATATGTCTGTCATGAATATCAAGGAATTCATGGGCGACAGCCTCGGTAGGCAGTTCCAGGGCATCATATCGGATGCACTGGACCAAAAGAAGTTCAGCCGCAATCATCCTCTACAATCCTCAAATTAGAAAGGATTTTTTTCAATTAGTGCACTTTTCGAAATGATAGTTATTTAACTTTAATAATTCATTTCTTCCACCCACCATCTCCACATATTAGGCGCTATTGAAGCGACAATGTAATTATCGCCTTTTTCTTTATCTATGATGTCGAATGATGGGCATTGATGAATAGGGCTGTTCATTTCATAAAACCTATATAGTTGGTAGGTTTCTTCTCTCATTAAACAATGCTGCAAAACATATCTTTCATCTCCAATTTTCAATGTTAAATCATCACAAACACTTTCAAAAAGCTCCTGTGGAGTATAAGTAGAATCTGAACCGTCATTATACCGGTCTGCTCTCTCTTGGTAAATTTCCAGAAATGTTTTCTCCTGAACTTCTTTTCCTGGTATTGAAATTCTTACTACATATTTTTGGAATTTCTTCCAATATGAATTTATCAAAGGCTCAAACATAATTATAAATTAAAAAGGTAAATCGTTAATCTCTTCATTATCTTTGTATAGTTTCAAGGACAATTGCGTGAGGCTTTTATCCTTACTCCCATCAATTATGTATGCATATTTTTCAGGAATACTTGTATTCCCAAATATATAATGATTAATGAATGTATCCAATGATGGTAAATCATTATTCCATAGAGCTGCATTTTTATATCGCTCAGAAATATTCCGTATCTCAAATTGTTCTAACGCTTTCCCTTCTTTAACGAGCCGCTGGTAAACCACCCACATATTTTCCGAATTGAAGGTTATACCGCCTTGTTCAGATGGGAATGATGATGGTCTATATGGATCCCTATAAGGGTGAATTGAATACTGAACACTTGATGCTTTCAGACAATCTTCATATTTGGGTAAAGTCGAAAAATCCTTTGTCAACCAAGGAAGTGGATGTTTTTCTGTTTCTTCATAAAATATTTTTTCAGGATCGGCATAATAGATATCGTCATATCCCAACCCGTTTTCTTCAAGATAGTCAATTACTTGCTGAACTAAATCGGCATCTTTATGTTCAAAGTAGTATAGATTGCCATCACATCCTTCTAATCCGACAAAGGATCTGTTACCATGCATATAATAACAATCGAACTCTTCAAATGAAAATCTTTCTTTTAGTCCAATGAAATTTTTTATTCTTGTCCCAAAAGATGATTTTCCTCTATTCGAAATCACTACTGTCCCGTTAAAGTGGACTAATCGCTCTTTGAATTAATTGAAATACAGTCTATTAGGTGGTGTTTTGGAATGAAACGGACTTGATTTCGTAACTTTGCAGTCAAATTAAAATGACTG
>Ga0247611_10004152_pt1 | contig 20424 bp, 19 predicted proteins | sample 177DNAGHGhighgp2_FD_192422 | JGI IMG/M metagenome (GOLD analysis project Ga0247611, IMG submission 192422) | Sheep rumen microbial communities from Palmerston North, Manawatu-Wanganui, New Zealand - 1770 DNA GHGhigh gp2 | ecosystem: Host-associated > Mammals > Digestive system > Stomach > Rumen...
AAACGCAGTCAGCTTCACGCTCGTCTCTCCCAACGGGGACAACGGCTTCCCGGGTGAGATGACGGCCCGCGTGCTGTATACGGTTTTGCCCGACCGGGTCAGAATGGACTTTGCGGGCGTTTCGGACAGGGATACCTTCTTCTGCCCGACCTCACATGTTTATTTTTCGCTGGGGGAGGATACGATCCTCGGCGCTTCGATCCAAATCAACGCCTTCGGTCATCTTGACGTAGACGGCGCGCTGATCCCGACAGGGAAGATCCTTCCGACGGAGGGCGATTTTGATTTTTCCTCGCTTCGACCGATCGGCCGCGACTATGACGACTGCTTCTGTCTGAAGGGCGAAGAGGCCTGTACCGTGCAGACGGAGAAGAGAAAGCTGACGCTTTATACCGATTTTCCGGCGCTGCAGTTTTACACCGGGAAATACCTCGACGGCGGCTTTGCGCCGAATGCAGGCTTTGCGATCGAGCCGCAGTTTTACCCCGATACGCCGAACAAGCCGGATTTCCCGGACGCGCTGCTCAGAGCGGGAGAGAAATTCTCAAAGTATCTTGAATTTGTGATCGAATAAAAAACAGCGGCCGGGAAACCGGCCGCTGCGTTATTTTCAATTTGGATCAGTCGTTCAGCCCGTCGTCACAGATCAGACCGTAGCCGCCGTTCTTGCGCGCATAAACGACAGAGATCGCGTCCTCGGAGTCCATGTTGCGGAAGACAAAGAACTCGTGCCCCAGAAGATTCATCTGCAGGATAGCTTCCTGCACGCTCATGGGCTTGATGGAGAAGCGCTTGCTGCGGACAACCTTGAACTCCTCCTCACTCTCCTCAGTCTCCGCGGGGACATAAGCAGGCACGGCGTCACGCTCCCACACACCGTCGCGCAGCCTCTTTTCGAGGCGCGTCTTGTTCCGGCGGATCTGCCGCTCGATCGCGGCGACACCGGAGTCGATGGATGCGTACATGTCGTTCGTAAGTTCGCTTGCTCTGTAGAACAGCCCGTTATTGCGGATCGTGATCTCAGCCAGGAAACGGCCGCGTTCGATCGAGAAGGTGACGAAAGCCTCGGCTTCGGTTTTGAAGAAGCGATCGAGCTTACCGATCTTCTTGACGGCATACGCGCGCAGATCCTCGGACGAGTCCATCCGTTTTTCGGCAAAAGTGAACTTCATACTGCCATTCCTCCTATATCTGGCGACCGACGGCTCTGAAAAACCGCCTGCCGCGTTTGAATTCGGCGGGACAGCCGGCCTTGTGCGGCGGCGCCCTCCGTGTGAATATTATATCACTTTCCTTTTGCAAGTAAAAGTTTTTTTGCAGCGAAAAAAGATTATCGTCAGAACATACCGATTTGCGTGACAGAATTTGGTTAATCATACGAAATTTATAGGAATATGCAGAAACGGGACCGCGCTGAGCGGTCCCGTTTTCCGGTGAAGTCGGTTTTATGGCTTCTCGTATTCTGCGAGCATGCGGAGGAACAGTGCGCTCTCTCCGTCGGAGGGCATGTGCAGCCCCGCGCGCGGCGAGACGGAGAAGGCCTCCACAGACGGGCCGTCCATCAGGCAGCTGCGCTTGAACTGCTGGGTGAACAGGCGCGTGCAGTAGCTTTTCAGCCAGCGAAGCAGTTCCTCGTCCGTAAACTCGTCGGCGTAGGCGAGCTTGGCAAGACGCATGGTCTTGATCGGGTCAAAGCCGCAGATCAGGATCTTGTGCGTGAAGAAGTCCTGCAGACTGTAAGAGCCGACGGCGTCCTCGCTTTTCTGCTCGATGAGGTCGTCGTGAATCGGCAGCAGCTCCGGCGTGACCGGGCAGTCGAGCACGTCATAGAGCGCGGCCTTTAGGATCTTGTCCTCCGTTTTGACGGCGATGTGGCTGACGGCGGCGCGCACCTGTGTCTTGGTCATGCCGATGTTGACGTCGTACATGCTCGTATGGTCGCCGTTGTAGGTGCACCAGCCGTCGATATACTCGCTGAGGTCCTCGGTGCCTACGTCGAGACCGTTGCACTTGTTGGCGATGTCCATCAACACCTGGGTACGCTCGCGCGCCTGGGCGTTTTCATAGGCGACGGAATAATCGTCATGCGCATGACCGATGTCGTCGAAATGCTGATAGACGCTCTTGGAGATGTCGATCACGCGGACCTCGGCGCCGAGCTGCTCGGCCACGACGATCGCGTTGGACTTGGTGCGCGACGAGGTGCCGAAGCACGGCATCGTGCAGGCGATCACATTCGTCGAGGGCAGACCCATGCGCTTCACGGCCATCGCGCTGACCATGACGGCAAGCGTCGAGTCCACGCCGCCGGAGATGCCGACGACACAGTGGTCGAGATGGGCAAACTCCATGCGCCGCACAAGACCGGAGATCTGGATGTCCAGCATGCGCTCGCAATATCCGGCAAGCGCTTCTTCTCCCGTAGGAAGATGCGGGTGCTTGCTGTAAGAGCGGGTGAGGGCGGTATCGGAGAGAGAGTCACCCCAGTAAACCTGGCACAGATCGTCGCCCGGCAGATCAAAGCCGCCGTCCCTGCGGCGAAGCGTATTCAGATGCTGCACGTCGATCTCGCTGACGGCAAGGGCGTCGGCATACTCGCTCTCGGCAAGAAGCTCGCCCCTCTCAGCAACGAGGCACAGGCCGGAATAGCTGTTATCCGTTGTGCTCTCGCCCCGGCCGGGCGCGGCCAGCACAAGACCGCAGGTAAGACGGCGGGAGAGCGCGCGGGAATCAGACTTTGCCTCGTCCCCGGAAGAAACCGTTTCGGGGAAGGACGCCATTTGAGCGATCACGGTCGCGCCTTCAAGAGCATAGGAAACAGCGGGGGAGAGGATCTCGTCCCGGTCGGCGCCAAGCTCGACCGCAACGCGCAGATCACCGAGAGAGTTGTGACAGAAGAGCGTGTTGGGGCAGAGAACGGTCTCCAATTCGCCGACAGTGACGAAGTCGCCCTCACCCTCGTATTCGGCAAAGAGCGTTCCCTTGACGTTCTCGCGCGGGACAAGCCCGAGCAGCTCGCCGTCGCAGATCACGGCAGCGACGCTCAGCAGCCTTGCGCCGTGGGCATAGGGCAGGCCGACAAAGACGAGCATGTCCTTGCCCTCACTGGCACGGACGACCTTTTCAAGCGCACGAACGGCTCCGTTTAAGACCACACGGTGCGCGATCAGGTCGCCGCAGGTCACGCCGGTGAGCGTAAGCTCGGGAAAGACGAGAACTTTGACACCGGCCTTTTCCGCGTTTTCGATCGTTTCGACGACGCGCGCGGCGTTGTAATCGCAGTCGGCCACCCGAATCACGGGAGCTGCCGCCGCAACCTTTACAAATCCATCTTTCATCTCTCTGCGCCTCTCTTAGAACTTGATCCGCTCAGCGATATAGTTCTTTACCTCACTGATGGGGATACGGACCTGCTCCATGCTGTCGCGCTCGCGGATCGTGACGCAGTGGTCTGCCTCATCGGTCTCAGTGCCGACGGTGTTGAAGTCAAAGGTGATGCAGAACGGCGTGCCGATCTCGTCCTCGCGGCGATAGCGCTTGCCGATCGAGCCGGTCTCGTCGTAATCGCACATGAATTCCTTGGACAGCTCGCGGTAGAGTTCCATCGCGGGACCGGTCAGGATCTCCTTCTTCGACAGCGGCAGGATCGCGCACTTGTAGGGCGCGAGCGCCGGGTGGAGATGAAGCACGGTGCGAATATCGTCGTTTCCCTTCTTGTCCTGGCCGACGACCTGCTCGTCATACGCCTCGCACAGGAAGGCGAGCGCAACGCGGTCGCAGCCGAGCGAGGGCTCAATGACATAGGGGATATAGTGCTCGTTGGTATCCTGGTCGAAATAGCTCAGATCCTTGCCGGAGGCCTCCTGGTGGCGGCCGAGGTCATAGTCCGTGCGGTCGGCAATGCCCCACAGCTCGCCCCAATCGGTGAACGGGAAGGCGTATTCGATGTCCGTGGTGGCACGGGAATAGAAGGCGAGCTCGGCCTTCTCATGGTCGCGCAGACGCAGGTGCTCTTCCTTGATGCCGAGGGAGAGCAGCCACTTCTGGCAATAATCCTTCCAGTAAGCGAACCACTCGAGGTCGGTACCGGGCTTGCAGAAGAATTCGCACTCCATCTGCTCGAACTCACGGGTGCGGAAGGTGAAGTTGCCCGGCGTGATCTCGTTGCGGAAGGCCTTGCCGACCTGGCAGACGCCGAAGGGGAGCTTCCTTCTGGTGGTGCGCTGGATGTTGGCAAAGTTAACGAAAATGCCCTGTGCCGTCTCCGGACGGAGATAGCAGACGGAGGAGGAGTCCTCGGTCACGCCGATGGCCGTTTTGAACATGAGATTAAACTTGCGGATCGGAGTGAAGTTGTGCTTGCCGCACACCGGGCAGACGATGTCCTCGTGGTCGGCAATGAAGGCGTCCATCTCGTCAAAGCTCATCGCGTCGACGTTGACTTCGCCGTGCACGTCGCCGATCAGCTTGTCGGCACGGTGGCGGGCCTTGCAGCTGCGGCAGTCGAGCAGGGGATCGGAGAAACCGGCGACATGTCCGGTCGTGACCCAGGTCTGCGGGTTCATGATGATGGCGGCGTCAAGCCCGACGTTGTACGGGCTTTCCTGAACAAACTTCTTCAGCCAGGCTTTCTTGACGTTGTTTTTGAATTCAACGCCGAGCGGGCCGTAGTCCCAGGAGTTGGCAAGTCCGCCGTAAATCTCGCTGCCGGCGTAGACAAAGCCGCGGTTTTTGCACAGGGCAACGATCTTGTCCATATTTTTTTCGCTGTGTTCCATTGTTTCGTTCCTTTCCTGCGGCTGGCTGCCGCAGAGAGTATTTATCATTTCTGACAAATTCAAAATATATCAGATTGAGCCGCTCAGTTCAACAAATAAATGGTTTTGACGCGATTTTTCTTAAAAATAAAAAAGATGAAAAAAAGTGTTAACATAACACAGAATAAGGTGTATACTAAATCAAAAGCCCGAAACAGCGGGAGAGAAAGACGAAAAGCAGAGGACAGCAGGGTGAAGGAGAAAAAAACAAAGGCTGCCAAAAAGCCGCTTCCCGGCAAGGACCGCGAGGAAAAGAAACTGGCGATCAAGCGGAAAAAGACCCAGATCGTTCTGGCAGTCTTGCTGGTTTATCTTGTGGTCATGGTCGCGGCAGCCATTATCATCGACGACAGACATATCGAGATCACGCTCCTCGGCCCGGATGTGGATATAGCCGAGGTGGGCGAGACATACGTCGATCTCGGTGCGCAGGCCTTTTTAACGGGGAATTTGTTCGGGAAGAGCGTTAATCCGGTCGAAATCAAGACGGAAAGCGGCGTGGATGTCGACGAGATCGGCGATTATACGGTGAAATATACGGCTGAGGCCTTTGGGAAAACGGCGGTGAGCTATCGCCAGGTCCTCGTACGGGATACAACTCCTCCCGTCATCACGCTCAACCATGAGGAAGGGTATCTTGCAAGCTGGCTTGTCGGCTATTCGGAGGAAGGCTTTACCGCGATCGACAATTACGACGGCGATCTGACGGACAAGGTTGTGCGCACCGAGGTCGAGGATACCGTCTATTATTCCGTAAAGGACTCCTCCGGAAACGAGACCGCCGTAGAGCGCAAAATCGAATACGGCGTATCTGAGCCTATGATCAGACTTGAAGGCGGGGAAGAGATCAACGTCGGCGCTGCCTTTACCTTTACCGATCCCGGATACGAGGCCATCGACGAGAGCGGGAATGATCTGACGGCCTATGTCAAGGTCACGGGGGAGGTCATCCCCTATGAGTTGGGAACGTATACGCTCGACTATTATATCATGAACGAGCAGGGCGAGACGGCGACGGCGCGGCGTATCGTCAACGTTGTCCCGCAGGCGAAGGTCGAGACCGTGATGCCCGAGAGGAAAACGATTTATCTGACCTTTGACGACGGCCCGGGCCCCTATACGGCGCAGCTCCTTGATGTTCTTGCACGCTACGGCGCGAAGGCAACCTTTTTCGTGACAGGCAACGGACGAAATTATGACCGGGACTATACCGACATGATCGGCCGCGCCTTCCGCGAGGGACATGCGATCGGCGTTCACACGCTGACGCATGACTATGCCTCGGTCTATGCCAGCCGTGACGCTTTCTTCAATGATTTCAACGCCATGGAGGACATCATCTTCGAGCAGACCGGACAGTATACCAAGCTGTTCCGCTTCCCCGGCGGCAGCAGCAACACGATCAGCCGGAACTACTGCTATGGCATTATGTCCAGTCTTGCCAACTATATGACGAATATGGGCTATGTGTATTTTGACTGGAACGTGGACAGCGGCGACGCGCTCGGCGGTGCGCGCAGCAGCTACACCGTGGCCAACAATGTCGCGGAGGGCTGCCTGGAAAACACGGTCAACGTCGTGCTGCAGCATGATACCAAGGACTTCAGCGTGGCCGCGGTCGAATCTATCCTGAGGTGGGGTACCAACAACGGTTATGTGTTCGAGGCTTTGGATGAAAGCAGCTACGGAGCGCATCACGGCATAAACAATTAACTTTTTGCATTGACAGAAAAGCGGCGCGGGATTTATAGTAATCCTGCGCCGCTTTTTTCAAACGCCGCGGCCTGAGCGCAGAGAAATAAAGGCAGAAGTGAAAAAGGAGAAAACGACATGATCCTTGCCATTGACGTAGGAAATACCAATATCGTGATCGGTACGATCGACAACGGAGAGATCGGCAGCATCGTGCGCATCCACACCGATACGCGCGAGACCGAAGCGGAATATATGATCAAGCTCAAGGAGATCTTTTATTCCTATGCTATGGACGTGTCGGCCTGTGAGGGCGTGATCCTTTCTTCGGTCGTTCCGCCTGTGACCGAGGCGCTTGTGCGCGCGATCAAAACGCTGACGGGACACGATTGCATGGTCGTGGGACCAGGTATGAAGACCGGCATGAACATCCGCGTCGACGACCCCGGGACCGTGGCGGGCGATCTGATCACCGGCGGCGTTGCCGCCATGCAGTTCTACGGCAAGCCCGTCATCGTGCTGGATCTTGGCACGGCGACCACGGCTACCGTCGTCGACGGCGGCGGCAATTTCCGCGGCGGCGCGATCCTGCCGGGTATCAAGCTCTCCTACGGCGCGCTCGCGGCCGGAACGAGCCTGCTGCCGGAGATCTCGATCACGGCGCCGAAAAAATGCATCGGCACGAACACGGTCGACTGCATGCGCTCGGGCGCGGTGTTCGGCACGGCGGCCATGATCGACGGACTGATCGACCGGATGGAGCAGGAGCTTGGCGAGAAGTGCAAGGTCGTGGCAACGGGCGGGCTGGCCGGCAGCATCGTTTCCTGCTGCATGCACGAGATCGTCTGCGACGACGATCTGCTGCTCAAAGGGCTATGGTATCTCTACGAGAAAAACAAATAAAATAACGCCTGAGCCGTTTTCAGCTCAGGCGCTTGTTTGAAAAAAGGAGTTCTCAGAGCTCGTTCCACTCGCGGATCTGGGTACGCAGCCAGTCGGCCCATTCGTCGATCCCCTCGCCCGTACGGGCAGAGATGGGGATGATCTTCATATTGGGGTTGAGCCGGCGGACGTATTTCTTGCAGGCCTCGAGATCGAAGTCAAAGTAGGGGAGAACGTCGATCTTGTTGATCAGCAGCACGTCGCAGATCGAGAACATCAAAGGGTACTTCAGCGGTTTGTCGTCGCCCTCGGGAACGGAGAGAATCATCGCGTTTTTCGACGAACCCGTGTCAAATTCCGCCGGGCATACAAGATTGCCGATGTTTTCGAGGATCGCAAAATCGACGTCGTCAACGCCAAGACCCTCAAGACCCTGGCGGGTCATGCCGGCGTCGAGATGACACATGCCGCCGGTGTGAAGCTGGATGACCTTGGCACCTGTCTTTTCGATCGTGGCGGCGTCGACGTCGGAATCGATGTCGGCTTCCATGACGCCGATCCTGAATTCATCCTTCAGCGCGGCGATCGTGCGGCGGAGCGTGGTGGTCTTGCCACTGCCGGGGGAACTCATCAGGTTAAGAAGAAAGACCTTGTCCTTCTTCAAATCGCTGCGGAGCTGGTCGGCCGCGCGGTCGTTGCTTTCGAAAACGCTCTGCTTGATCTCAAGCACTCTGTAACCTTCCATGGTATTCCTCCATACGAGCATCTGCGCGAGAGGCGCAGTTATTATCAAATGAAACTTTACCACGTTTGCCCCGGTATTTCAATGCCTAAGTTTACGGGCGAAACGGGAGAAAAAGAGGCTGATGTGAAATACAAAGCGATCCTTTTTGACATGGACGGAACCGTCCTTGATACCCTGCGCGATCTCAACGCGGCGGTCAATTGCTGCATGGAGCATTTCGGCTGTCCGCTCCAAACGATCGACGAGACAAGGCGGCGCGTCGGAAACGGCTCGCGGCGGCTTATAGAACTGTCCGTGCCGGACGGAACGAGCGAGGAAAAAATCGGGGAAATGCTCGCGTGGTATCTGCCTTATTATAACGACCACGCGAACGACACGACCGCACCCTATCCCGGCATCCCGGCATTGATGGAGAGGCTGCGCGATAAGGGCTGCGCGCTTGCGATCGTCTCCAACAAGCCGGACCGGACAGTAAAGGAGCTTGCCGCGATCCATTTCCCCGGCCTGCTGGAAACAGCGGTCGGTGAAAACGAGGCGGCGGGCATCCGCCGCAAGCCCTGGCCGGATACGCTGCTTGCCGCGGCAAAGGAACTCGGTGTCCCGACGGAGAAATGCCTGTATGTCGGGGATTCGGAGGTCGACGTCCTGACGGCGGCGCGCGCCGGGATGGACTGCGCGTCTGTGCTGTGGGGATTTCGCAGCCGGGAGGAGATCGCGGCTGCAGGCGGAACTCTGTTTATAAATGATCCCGGAGAACTGCTGGACTATATTGTGACAGAATAAAAAGCAACCGGAGAGCGAAAAGACCGCTTTCCGGCTGCTGTTTTTTTTATAAAGGCTGCTTTTTGATCTGCGCCCAGCGGCGCGGATATTTCGGCGGTGTAACAGAGGTCTTTCGGATGCAGATCACGCTGTGGACAATGTCGGTGCCAGGAATGGCATAATCCTTTTCGGCCTCGACCGTGCCGCCGAGAAGGGAGATCGAACGACCGGCCTCTTTCAGCTCATCGGCGTGGTCGCGGCTTTTCATGGCAAGAAACAGGCCGCCCTTTTTCACATACGGAAGACACAGCTCGCAGAGGAGATCCAGACGGGCGACAGCGCGCGAAACGGCGATGTCGAAGGCCTCGCGATAACCGGCGGGGATCTCTTCGGCGCGGGCATGGATGCAGGCGACGTCGTCAAAGCCGAGAGCGGAGCAGGTTTCGCGCAAAAAACCGATGCGCTTGTCGAGACTGTCGAGCAGAACAACGGGAAGCTCGGGGCGCGCGACCTTCAGCACCAGACCGGGAAAGCCCGCGCCGGTGCCGACGTCGATCACACGCTTGCCATCAAACGAAGTGAGCGAGAGAAGCGCCGCGCTGTCGAGAAAGTGCAGACGCGCGATCTCATCCTCCTCCGTTATGGCGGTGAGATTCATGACCTTGTTCGTTTCAACAAGCATCCCGGCATAGAGCCGATAGCGCTCGAGCATGCGCGCATCAAGCGGCAGACCAAGCTCGTCAAAGCCGGTTTGAAGGATCTCTTCCAACATCACGCTTCCGATCCCTGCTGCAGAGAGAGCTTGAGCGCCTGGGCAAGCTGGTCGGGGCAGGAAGTGGACTTGCGTCCGCAGCGAACGCCCTCGAGACGGCGGATGACGTCTTCAACCTCCATGCCCTCGACAAGGCGGGAAATGCCCTTGAGGTTTCCGTCGCAGCCGCCCATGACCTGAAAGCCGGCGATACGGCCGTCTTCGATCTCGATCTCCATCAGCTGAGAGCAGACGCCCTTCGGCCGGTATGTGAATTTCATAGCTTTTCTCCTTTATCTTTTTTTCACATGATAGCACTCTTTTTCCGCCCCCGTCAAGTGAAGCCGTGTGCGCAGGGCGCATATGGCCGGGTGAGGCGTGCATACGATGAGATGAAAGGCGGGGAGAAGGATATGGGCGAGGGAAAAAAGCTGGCGCTGCTTGGGCTTTGCGCCGTGTGCGTGTACATACTTTCCGGCGGGATAATGAAGCAGGAGAAGCAGCCGTATCCCTCTCTGGCGGAGACAGCCGCGACACAGAGCGCGGAGAAAAGCCTGACACAAAAAAACGAGAGCGGGGAAGGCGCGGGCGGCGCGGAGACGATCGATGCGCCGGCTTCAACTACGCGTGAATGGGCGGAGGCGATGTTTGTCCCGTCACAGGCGGAAGAAGCGGTCGGCATGACGATCGGCAGCGATGCGCTGATCAAAAACGAAACCGATTATCCGATCGATGCAGCGGCAATGGTGCAAAAAGGAACAAGCATACGGCTTGATGCCGGGCAGCCGCAGATCCTGATCATTCATACGCACTCGTCCGAGGCCTATACGCCGGCGGGGCTCGACCGGTATGACGCGAGCGACCACGCCAGGACAGAGGACAGCGAGCATAACATCATCCGCGTCGGGGACGAACTTGCCAAACTGTTCGAGGCCAACGGCCTGTCGGTGATCCACGACCGGGGCGTTTATGATTATCCGAGCTATACGGGCTCGTATGCGCGCTCGGGAGCGGCGGTCGAGCAGTATTTGAAAGAATATCCGAGCATAGGCGTCGTATTGGACGTCCACCGGGACGCGCTCGGGACGGATGACGTTATATACAAAACCGTTGCCGAGGAAGCGGGCTCGTGCGCAAGCCAGGTGATGCTGCTGTCCGGAACGGATGAGAGCGGGCTTGAGCACCCGAATTGGCGAGAGAATCTTTCGCTCGCGCTGTACCTGCAGGACGCCGTGCTGCGCGCGCATCCGACGCTGATGCGGCCTGTCGATGTCGTTCCGCAGCGGTACAATCAGCAGCTTTGCAGCGGGATGCTGATCGTGGAGGTCGGCAGCAGCGGAAACACGATGCAGGAGGCTCTGGCGGCGATCCGTCTGTTTGCCGAGGCGGCCGCTCCGGCACTTCTGCAGTTGGTCGAATGAGGCCCCATTTCAAAGATTATTAACTTTACAAAAAGCCCGCCTCATGGTATATTGAGGCCACAAGCAAAACACCATTTTTAACTTAACAAAGGAGAGAATTACTTATGAAAAAATGGGTCTGCCCGGTTTGCGGTTATGTTCATGAAGGCGACACGCCTCCCGAGTTCTGCCCCCAGTGCAAGGTCCCCGGTTCCCGCTTTACTGAAATGAAGGGTGAGCTGACCTGGGCCGCCGAACACGTCGTCGGCGTTGGCAAGACCTTTGGCGCCGAGGTGCCTGAGGATGTCCAGCAGCATATCATTGACGAGCTGCGCTCCAACTTTAACGGCGAATGCAGCGAGGTCGGCATGTATCTGGCCATGTCCCGCGTCGCCCACCGCGAGGGTTATCCCGAGATCGGCCTGTATTGGGAAAAGGCCGCTTTTGAAGAAGCCGAGCACGCCGCCAAGTTTGCCGAACTCCTCGGCGAGGTCGTGACCGACAGCACCAAGAAGAATCTCGAGATGCGCGTCGACGCCGAAAACGGCGCCACCGCCGGCAAGTTCGAGCTTGCCAAGCTCGCCAAGAAGTACAACCTCGACGCAATTCACGACACCGTGCACGAAATGGCCCGCGACGAGGCCCGTCACGGCAAGGCCTTCAAGGGCCTGCTGGAGCGTTACTTCGGCAAATAACGAATGGAATACAGACGCTTTGGCGATACTGTCGTCGCGCGGATCGATCGCGGGGAGGAGATCCTTTCCGAACTGAAAAAGATCGCTCTTGCCGAGAACATCTCTCTGGCTGAGATCAGCGCGCTCGGCGCGGTGGGTGATTTTACCGTCGGTGTATATCACACCGCGCAGAAGGAATACTGCTCGAACCGGTTCACAGGCGACTGGGAGATCGTGTCTCTTACCGGCAGCATCACGCAGATGAAGGGCGAGTATTACGCCCACATCCACATGAGCGCCGGCGGAACAGACGGAGCGGTCGTCGGCGGACACCTCAACGCTGCGGTCGTCAGTGCGACCTGCGAGATGTTCATCCATGTGATCAATGGCAGAGTCGAACGGCTGTATGACGAAAAAACCGGCTTGAATCTTTTTTCTTTTGTTTCTTAGTCAGTAAAGAAGGAGGAAAATACAAATGAAGTATGTTTGCAATCTGTGCGGCTGGGTCTATGACGAAGAGGAGCAGGGCGTGAAATGGGAAGACCTTCCCGAAGATTTTGCCTGTGAGCTCTGCGGCGCCGGCAAGGATGATTTCAGCCCCGAGGAATGATTCACAGAAAAGGAAAAGGACCGGAAGCATCCGCTTCCGGTCCTTTTTTCGCAAAAAAGCGGAAATTCTTACAGAAAATGAAAAATACAGTAAAATAAAAAAGGCATAGATTAATTGATTTTCTTGTGTTATAATGATAAACAGGATTATGACAACAAAATTATGACAACTTACACTGGCTTTCATTCTTTGCGCAAGAATCGGAAAGGCGGGAAAGAAAAATGGAAAAAGAAACGAAAAAACAGCGTGGATTCTACGTCGAAAAAGGAAGCTTTTTCGTTCATGCGGCGGTCATTCTGCTTGCGCTCGCAATGGCGGCGCGGCTGCTCGGCACGATGAATCTGTGGTCAGATGCCTTTAAGTTTGCAACGCTGATCGCTCTTCCCGTTATCAGCGCGCTGCTGTACATCCTGTTCATCCTTCTTCTCGGCCGCATCGCGCTGTGGTCGACGATCCTGCCGGTGCTCGGCGGGGCGGCGTTCTTCATCCTTTCCGCCACGAACGGAACAGATCAACTGCGCATGATCATCTGCATCGTGCTCTCGTTCGTCGCTGCCTTTGTTTATACCGCGACGCTCGCGGGACTGCTCCGCACAAAATGGCTGAATGTCGTCTTTTTTTCTCTTATCCTGGCTTATCAGATCGTTTTCCTGGCTGTTCCGGCCTTTTCTGATCAAAAGGACCCGATCAGCTTTGCGGACGGGATGACGCTTCTCTCCTCGATCGGTATTATTCTCGCAATGGTTTTTGGTTCGTTGGCCATCCGCCGCAGAAAAGCGCCGAAAGAGACAGCCGAGCTTCCGAAAATCAAGGATCCCGTTGTGATCAAGCCCGAGACGGAAGAAGAGACGCCGCAGGAAGCGCCCGCAGAAGCTGCGGAGGAGGCTTCCGAGACCTTGAACGAACAGGTCGAGAGCATCGATGCCTCACCGTCCGCGGAGAAGGCACCCGCTCCGGCTGAGGAGACGGAACAGAAAGAAGAAATCCAGCAGTGAGGAGACGATCACGCCATCCTCTTTTACAGGTGATAGTATGAAAGAACCGGGAAAAACGGCTTCCTCGCGGGCATTTACCGGAAAGCACGAGACTGCGGCGATGACGGCGCAGCAGGCGGCGGTTGAGCTACAGCTGAGGAAAGAAGAACAAGTCAAAAAGAAAAACCAGAAGCGTACGCTGTACATCATCTTTACGGCTCTGGCGGCGGCAACGATTATTGTTGCTGCCTTTATTCTGAAGGGAGCCGCCGAGCAGCGAAGCTATAACACCTATTACAGCAGTGCGCTTCAGGATTATTATAACGGCGCGTATGACAGCGCTCTGGCCAGCCTGCGCCGTGCGTCCGCCATCACCGAGACGGAAGAGTGCACGATGCTGATGGTTGACTGCTATGAAAAGCAGGGCAATTATAAAAAGGCGCTGCAGCTGCTCGAAGAAATGTACAAAAAGGACAAGAGCAACGCTGTCGTTTCGGCCCGGATTGCAGAGATCAAGGAAAAGGAAAGCGACGAGAAAAACGAATCGATGATCACGATCGTCGGCAAGTCTTACGAAGAGGGGACAACATCACTCTCTCTTCAGAATAACGCATTGGGCGACGGTCTGCTCACGGACGTAATCAAGCTCTATTCTCTCTCTACGCTGACGCTTTCGGGCGACAATCTTTCCAACATTTCACCTCTCTCCACGCTCGGCGGACTTGTTTATCTGGATCTGAGCGACAACATGATCTCGGATCTGTATCCGCTTTCCAATCTTCACGAATTAAAGACCCTGTATCTGGACAACAATCCGGTCACGGATTTTTCGCCGCTTTATTCCCTGACGCAGCTTGACATGCTTTCGATCCGGGGGATCGGGATTACGGAAGAGCAGCTCAAGGGGCTTTCCTCCGCGCTACCTAACTGCGCGATCCATTGTGAAACGGCGCAAGAAAAGGTCAGTGAAATCACGCTGGGCGGTGCGACCTTTAAGACGGATGCCATCGAACTGAATCTGAGCAACATGGGGATCTCTGATATTTCCGCGCTCAGCGCGTGCAGGGATCTGACCAGGCTTGACATCACGGGAAACAGCGTGGCCGATCTGACGCCGCTGATGGATCTGCCCAATCTTGAGTGGCTGAGCATCAAGGACAACATGGTCGTGGATCTGCGGCCGCTGATGGGCTTGGGCCGCCTTCGCTATCTCAACGCTGAGGGGAACGGCATCACGGGAACGGCCGCCCTCTCCTCAATGAGCAATCTCAACGAGCTTTATCTGGCCTTTAACATGATCAGCGATCTTTCCGGACTGAAAGGGCTGACTTCGCTTCGGATCCTCGGGCTGGAAAGCACAGGCCTTACGGACGATGTCCTGCCGAACCTTTATTCCATGTCGAGTCTGGATGTGTTGAGGATCTATGACAATCCTGAACTTAACGGTGAGGCTGTCGATGAGCTGAAGGCAAACCTGCGCGGATGCAATGTGCAGCACTCCGAACTGTATTATTCGATCGAAATCGGCGGGGAGAGCTTTAAGGAAAACATCACCGAGCTTTCGCTCTTCGGAAGAGGGATCACCGACATCACGCCCATCAACCGCTTCAAGAGACTGGAAAAGCTGGATCTCGGCAGCAATGAGATCGAGAATGTAAACATGTTCCAATATACATCTGCGCCGCTACGCGAACTGAAGCTCGGCAACAACCGGATCACAGATCCGACGGCGCTGATGTATCTCGGTTCTCTTGAAAGGCTGGATGTGTCCGGCAACAATATCGGAATCGTTTCGCCTTTTAAGCTGATGACCTCACTGAAGTGGCTGAATCTCAGCAACAATCCGCTTGGAGAATCGGATGTCGAAGAGCTTCGGGCGGCGCTTCCGGACTGTGAGATAATATTTGACAGTTAAAGGATAGAAATCGAAACAGGCCATGCGGTTATTCCGCATGGCCTGTTTTTTGCTCTGTACGACAGAACGGTTTTATTTTGTCCCGGAGGAGCCAAAGCCGCCTTCACCGCGGTCACTGTCTTCGAGAGAGGAGACCTCGATGAATTCGGCGCTGATGACGGATGAGATGACCAGCTGGGCGATCCGCATGCCTGCCGTGATTTCAAAATCGGCGTCGCCATGATTGATGAGGATGACCTTTACCTCGCCGCGATACCCCGCGTCGATCGTCCCCGGCGCATTGAGCACCGTCACACCATGCCTGGCGGCCAGCCCGCTGCGCGGGCGAACCTGCGCCTCGGTGCCGTGGGGGAGCTCAATGGAGACAGCCGTCGGAACGCAGCCGAAGCCATGCGCCTTGAGCAGGAAGTCCTCCGATGCATAGAGGTCAAAGCCTGCGTCATCTTCGTGCGCTTTTTGCGGAATATGCGCGCCCTCGCGCAGTTTTACAAATTTGATTTGAAGCATGTTCTGCACCTCCCGCTTATTTCAAAGCTATTATAAAACAGCCCGGAGACTTCTTCAAGTGCGGCTTTAGGTCCGCTTTAGGAATAAAACGTATGATTGAAATAAATAGAAGAAACTTGAATTGTGAGGCTGTTTCGGGTATAAAAGAATAAGGTGATGAATAATGAAGCTTCTGATCGCGGAAGATGAAATCGATCTGGCCGAGGCATTGACTGCCTTTTTTGAAAAGAACCAGTTTACCGTTGAGGCGGTGCATAACGGGGCGGATGCCTATGATTATGCGCGTGAGGGCGGCTATGACGCGGTGATCCTTGACGTCATGATGCCGAAAATGAATGGGATCGAGGTGCTGCGCCGTCTGCGCGAGGACGGCGTGACGACGCCGATCATGATGCTGACAGCCAAGGCGCAGAAGGACGACCGTGTCGAGGGTTTTGACGCCGGAGCCGACGATTATCTGCCCAAACCCTTTGCACCCGACGAGCTGCTCTCCCGTGTTCGGGCGCTGCTGCGCCGCGCGGGTGAATTCAAGCCGACGGTGTTGTCCTTCGGAGATCTGAAGCTTGATCCCTCTACCGGTATGCTCAGCTGCGGAGAAGAAGCAGTGCGCCTGTCCGGGCGGGAGTTTCAACTGATGGAGCTTTTCCTTCGCTCGCCGAAGATCATTTTTTCGGTCGATAAGATCATGGAACGGATCTGGGGATGGGACAGCGATGCCGAAATCAACGTCGTTTGGGTCCACATTTCCAATCTGCGTAAAAAACTGAAGGTGATCGGGTCGTCCGTTGCGATCCGCGCCAACCGCGGTATGGGTTACGTGCTGGAGGACGGGACATGATCGAACGGCTTCGAAAACGCTTTATCCGCATTGCCGTTTTGTCGGTAGCGCTTGTGATGCTGCTGCTTTCTGTTGCGGTAAATGTGTCAAACTTTGTCTCGGTCAATTCGGACGTAGACTCACTTCTCGCCATGATCTCGGAAGAGATCGAGCGCCCTGCGGGCAACATGCGCGGTGAGGACGGATTCCATGGCGGGATGCACGACGAGGGAATGCGTCCCGACGGTGAGCCGGGATGGTTTGACGAGAGGGGCGGAAGACGCTTTAATTCAGAGACGCCGTTCTCGACCCGATATTTCATCTTATATTACGATGAACAGGGCGAACTGCTTGCAAGCGATCTGACGCATATCGCGTCCGTGGAAGAGGACGATGTGAGCGATTATCTTTCCGTTGCCGCCAGGAACGGAGAAGGAAGCGCCTATTACGGCGGGTATAAATATCGGGTGTCACCGGTCGGAAACGGCGCTTATAAAGCCGTGTTCATGGATTGCTATTCCCAGCTGCGCTCTGTTCGCAATGTGGCGCTGATGACGCTCGCCGCGGATGTATTCTGTCTTCTCCTCGTTTATGTTCTGGTCGTGATTTTTTCTAAGAGGGCGATCGATCCCGTTGTGAAAAGCACCAGGCAGCAAAAGCAGTTTATCACAGACGCAAGTCATGAACTCAAGACGCCTCTGACGGTAATGACGACTTCGTTGAAAGTGCTGGAAATGGAAGTCGGGAAGTCGAAGTGGATCGACAAGGCAACGGCCCAGACGCAGAAAATGACCGAGCTTGTCAACTCGCTTGTCACGCTCTCCCGCATGGATGAGGAGGAGCCCTCTGCCGCAATGGCGGAATTTGATCTCTCCGCCGCGGTAGGGGAGACGGTCGAGTCCTTCCGCGACAGCGCCGAGACTGAGGGGCATCCTGTTAAGGCAGATATAACAGAAGGCATCCTTTTTTGCGGAGACGAAACGGCGATGCGCCAACTCGTTTCCATCCTGATGGACAACGCGCTGAAATATGCGCTTCCCGGCGGAGAGATCGTCCTTTCTCTCAAGCGGGAGCATCGCGGGATCGTCCTGCGGCAGAGTAATCCCTGTGAAGAGATCGGCGAGGGCGAGGAGAAAAAGCTTTTTGACCGGTTTTACCGCGCGGATCCCTCCCGTTCGTCCGAGAAAAAAGGCTTCGGCGTCGGGCTGTCGATCGCCCGCGGGATCGTTGAGATGCACAAGGGGAGCATTACGGCCTCCTGTCCCGATAAGGGAAGAATTGAATTTACCGTCGTTTTGAAGTAACATACACCGGGCAGCCGTGATGCCATACGGCTGCCCGGTGAGATTTTCTTCGTGACAAATATCCTGTTTGGTGCTATCATTCCGTTGTAAAAAATGTAATTACATGAAAGGATCAAACCATGCAGGATTATATCATTGCCACCTCTTCAACTTCGGATCTGACAAGAGAGTATCTGGATGAACACCGGATCCCTTTTGTTTCCTATACTTATACGGTCGGCGACACGCTTTACGAGGACGACTGCCGCGAGGAGACGCGGGACAGGGTTTATAAGGGGATGCGCGGCGGCGACAGACTGAAAACCTCGATGATCAACGAATTTATCTACTGTGACTTCTTTCGGTCTCTTCTCGAAACAGGCAAGGATGTTATTTTCCTCGATATGTCGGTGAAGATGTCGGTTTCGTATGAGAAATCCAAGATTGCCGAAGAAATGATCAAGAGCGAGTTTCCGGACAGAAAGCTGTATATCATGGATACCCGCTGCATCTCCGGCGGACTCGGTTTGCTTGTCAAAAACATGGTCGCACGCGCCGAGCAGGGGATGAGTTATGAAGATGTGATCGCCTGGGGTGAGGCAAACAAGCTCAAGATCGCCCACCGCTTTACGGTGGATGACCTGAACTATCTCAAGGCAGGCGGCCGGGTCTCCAATTCCGCAGCGCTGGTCGGTTCGCTTCTGTCAGTAAAGCCGGTGCTTTATGTGCCGGACGGCGGCACGCTCGATGTGGCGAAGAAAGTGCGCGGACGCAAGGCTGCGCTGGCCGAGATCCTTCGCGGCGTGAAGGAAGATCTCCGAGAGATCGATCCGACCGGCCTCGAGATCAATATCCTGCAGGCCGACTGCCGCGAGGATGCCGAGTTTGTCCGCGATGAGATCAAAAAAGCCTATCCGATGGTCGGCGAAATCACGATCACGGGCCTTGGCGTCGTGATCGGCGCTCACTGCGGCCCCGGACTGTTGACGGTATTTTATTTCTGCAACAAGCGCAGACCATGAATGATTTTACAAAGGAAACCGCCGTTTTAAGGCGGCTTCCTTTGTAATTTGAACTTTACCGCCGAAGTGAAAAAGCAAGAAAAAAAGTGTTGACTTTTCCTACCCTGTCTGCTATTATACTTCTTGCGCGTGAGACGCGCGGGTATCACAGATGGGGGTATAGCTCAGCTGGGAGAGCGCTTGAATGGCATTCAAGAGGTCAGCGGTTCGATCCCGCTTATCTCCACCATCAACGTCGGGTACGACGCATTAGGAAAAGTCCTAAATCCGAAAGGATTTGGGACTTTTTTCTTACTTTTCGCCCCAATTTGATTTTGGCAGAGATTCCCATTTGAAGTGCATCCAAGCTCTCTTCTAACACTTTTTCTAACAGTTTCTAACACCCATTTGGCCCGGAAACAGGCCACTTTTCAGCTCACCAGAGCCTCGGCCATGGACAGCTTCCGCTTCGCGTCCAGATGCCCGTAGGTGTTGGCCGTGGTTTTGATGTCACTGTGCCCCAGCCATTCCTGCACATCTTTGAGCGAAAAGCCCATATTCAGCAGATTGCTGGCGGCGCTGTGACGAAGCTCATGAAAACGGATATGCGGCATCCCGTTGGCCTTCAACAGTTTGGGGAACTTGTCCGACACGTAGTCCGGCGAGAAAGGCCTGCCGTCGCTCCACCGGAACACGGAGTCGCAGTCGTGGTAGGTATCCCCGAAGAACTGCTTATCCTTCTCCTGCTGCGCTTTCAGGTTCAGCAGGAGTTCTTTGATCTCCGGCGTCATGGGAAACGAGCGGCGGCTGGAAGTGTTCTTGGTCTTGTCCTTGGCAACCACTGTGGTGACCTTGGAAACCGTGCGGCGAATGCTGATAGTCTCCGCTTCGAAGTTCACGCAGTCCCATCGAAGTCCAAGCGCCTCGCTGCGTCGTAGCCCGTACAGGGCGGTCAACCGAATCAGCGGATACAAAGGCTCGTCCTTGATCTTCTCCAGCAGTTCATCGATCTGAGACTTGGTGTAGAAATGGGCCTCATACCGTTCACAGACCGGGAGCTTCACGAACTGGCAGGGGTTCATAGAGATCAACCCTTCCGATACACAGTAGAGTAGCGTCTGGTTGAGAATGTTTTTCAAAAGCCGCAAGCTTCGGGGTGCCAGACCGCCTTTCCCGTCCAGTCGACCATTCTTTGCTTTCTCGTTGATATAGTCCTGGAGATTGAATTTGGTGATCTCGCGGAGCAGGGTTCCCTTCTCTTTCCAATACGGGAAGATGTGGTTCTTCATCAGCGTCTCATAGCCCTGTTTGGTCACCTCGTCGATGGGATGCTCAAAGTCTCCGGTCTTCTCGGCATACCACAGCTTGACTGCGTCCACGAAGGGAATGTTGGCCCGATCCGCCTCTTGCCGGGCACGAAGCGCCTCGGCCTCTTCATACTCCTTCAAGGTCTCCCGCAGCAGCTTTTGTGCCTTGGTCTTGTTGCCCTTTACCGGAAGCTCCGTGTTGATCCACTTCTGCTTCCGTTTGCCGTTTTCATAGGTGTTCAAAACGATATAGTAGATATTATTTTTGGTTTGCAGGCTGCCTGTCA
>Ga0247611_10004153_pt1 | contig 20422 bp, 15 predicted proteins | sample 177DNAGHGhighgp2_FD_192422 | JGI IMG/M metagenome (GOLD analysis project Ga0247611, IMG submission 192422) | Sheep rumen microbial communities from Palmerston North, Manawatu-Wanganui, New Zealand - 1770 DNA GHGhigh gp2 | ecosystem: Host-associated > Mammals > Digestive system > Stomach > Rumen...
ATTGGACAGGTATAACGTTTTCTACAAAAACCTCAAAACAATGATAAACTCCCAGTCTGATTACACGCCAAAAGATTCATTTACAAAACTGAAAGAAACAATGAAGAAACTATTCACAATCGCACTTATCATCAGTGCCAGCATATCGCTGCATGCTCAGCAGCCAAAGAGAGTTGTCAAATTCGTGTTCCAAACCGATAAAAGCGGGAGCATTGTCAAGAGAATCCCTGTCTTCGAGGAGGTAAAAGAGAAAAAAGACCTGAAAATACAGAAACGTCTGTCAGTGAAACCACAAAATGGAGGTGTCAAAGTATATGTCACGATGCCAGACATCGACCAATACAAGCAATGTGAACTCCTCGTCCATAACACCAAAGGGGAGCGGATTGCCCAATATCCCGTCAACCAGCAGAAATCGGAATTCACAGCCAGCCAACTCGAAACAGGGGTATATATCGTATCCCTGCAAGCGGACAATAAGCTACTTGAAACAGCCAAGGCAGTATCAAGGTAGTGATGCTTCAATTATTATGGCATAGTATTGAGAGCGTTTTAAAGAATTTAGGCGTATCAAACCCTGAAAAATATAAATTAAGATGAAGGTATTAAGTTGCATATTGCTTTGTATGATGTTCGTTTCTTGTGATTACATCTTTGATTTGGACGTCCTCACACCAAATGAATTAATAGAGGATGATTATCGTTTGTTCAAGAATACACCTGCATGGGAGTTGGCCAAGGCGACAAGAGCAGGAAACGCGGATAAAATGAATGCAATCATTAAAGAGAATCCTGATATTATAAATTATCAAGAGCCTAAATATGGTCAAACTCTTCTTATGATAACGGTATTACGTCAACAGTATAAACCGTTTAAAGTTCTCTTGGATAATAATGCAGATGTAAACATACATAATAACTTCAATGAGAGTTCTGCATTAGCATATGCTGTTAGCATGCCTTGGTTTAGTAAAAAGTTTGTAGATGCTCTTGTTCAAAAAGGAGCAAATGTAAATGTAAAAGGGAATAAGGTCGTTTGGACTCCACTTATTCGTGCGGTTACTTCGAAACGAATAGATTTTGTGGAATGTTTAATATCTAAAGGAGCAGATGTTAATTATTATGGAGAGAATGGGAATTCTGCTTTTTCATATGCTATTATTTTACATGAGTACGAAATAGCCCTTTTATTATTACAGAATGGGGCGGATTATATGCGACCTCTTTATTATAAACCATCCACCATTCCAATAGAGTTACGTGATTCACTCGATAAAGGAAAACCTGTATACTTGGACGCTTATTTAAAGAGTTCTGATGTGACATCTTTTGAATCAGAGTACAAATACAAAATGAAAATAATTGAGTTCCTTAAGGAGAGAGGTGAGGATTATTGAAACTTACCATCTATTGTATATTATGGTGCAAATTAAAAATGAACATCCAAATAATTGTATATTTTTTAAGAAAGATTGATACTTATGATAAGTTCTTATTATGACAGCAATGGTGCCCTTTCCTTTGATGCCAACAAGGGCGTCTCATGGATCAACTACGACCAGTGGGGCAATCCTATCCGTGTGCAGTTCACAGACCACAGCATCACAGAGCATGTATTACAGCTGACGGAAGGAAGAAAGAACCTCACCCCAACCCTCTCCCTTGTTTCGAAGTAATATTAATTATGACTAACGTAAAGACGAGTCAACATGAATTAAAAATTAAGTTTAACCGAGTCAACCCTTATCGTGAGTAAGGCTCTAAGTAGTCAACTAAAATCGTTAAACTACACCCATTTCATCGGTGTCTAATATTGTAAAAAAAGGGACATATGTTCATCGGCTCACGAACATATGTTCCCTACCCCAAGGAACATATGTGGAATGCCCAATGAACATAGGTTCATGAAAACACCATTCCACGATGTTCCATCTTCGAGGCATCTACGACTCCGAACCTTCGACGAATAATCATACCTTGCAGAAGGAGCACCAAAGGAGTGTAGTTCGCTGATTTGGGTTGTCAGTTTTACGTCTTACGACTGTTCCAAGTTGACGGGTTAATAATATTGGACTGATTCTCGTTGTCAGAGGAATTAGGGGACGGTTTTCTACAAGCAAGCGTGGGTTATTCTCCGATAATGCTGGGTTATTGGAAAGGGGAAAAAATGAAGTTTTTTGCGCTTTTTCTCAAGACCTAACATAGAAAACTCGCAAGTTGCTCTCCGTTAGACACTTACAAGCAAAAAACGCACAAAAAGACCTAACTAAGAGGTAACTAAGACCTAACTAGAACAGACCCCCTCTAACTCCCCCTCTAGGGGGGAGGAATGGGGTGAATACATGAGATAGGGCTTCCGCCCTATCCTAAATTATTTCGCCTCGTTGGGACTAAGATAATCGTAAATTCATGTTAGGTCTTAGTTACCTCTTAGTTAGGTCTTAGTTACCTCTTTAGAGAACCAAAAACGCAACTACAAGTATCTACAAAGCCATTTTCGAGGCATTTTATGTTAGGTCTTTGCAAATTCCATATTATTCTGCATTTTTCATCGAATCATCCTAGGAATTTGGCACACCGTATTTCGAAACGGTCCCACACGGGGACTGAAACGGTCCCTCACTGGGAATCAAGCGGTCCCATATTGGGAATCAAGCGGTCCCATATTGGGAATCAAGAGATAAGAACGGTTCAAAGTTCAGGGTGAAGGAAAGTTGATTGAAGTGTATAAAAAATTGCACACATAGATGGCTACGGGTTGTTTTCAGGGCAGGAAATACCCACATTGCATGTGTTGTGTGCAAAACAATGGAAATGCCACACAGCATTGTTTAAATAACTTTATATGTCAAAAATACACGCATTTTTTATTAAGTGTGCAAAAATGCATGTTTTTTGTTGCACACTCAAAAAAATCTTGTGAATTTTCAGAAAAAAGTTATGCTTTCATGATGGCTATTTAAAAGAATAGCTGTAATTTTGCATTCGAAAAAGGGAAGACAACCATGATAGAACATTTCTTAAAAAAGACGACATTCAGCAGCATGGAGGACTTTGAGCAAAATCTTGAGCTCATCGTTCCCGAGCAATTCAACTTTGCCTACGATGTGATGGATCGTTGGGCAGAGGAAGAGCCAGAGAAACTTGCACTACTGTGGACAAATGATAAGGGCGAAGAACGTCGCTACTCGTTTGCTGACATGAAGCGAATGAGCGACAATATCGCGTCCTACTTTGTAGGTATCGGCATCAAGAAAGACGATATGGTGATGTGTATCCTCAAGCGACGTTATCAATTCTGGCCGCTCATGATTGCGTTGCATAAGATTGGTGCGGTTGTCATCCCTGCTACCTATCTGCTGACGGATAAGGATATCGTCTATCGCTGTCACGAAGCCAACATCAAAACGATTGTGGCATGTGGCGATGATGAAATCATTGAACATATCAACGATGCTTATCCTAAGTGCCCTACCGTTGAGCAGCGCATTAGTATAGGCCCTATCGTACCGGAAGGATGGCTCGAACTCACTGAGGACGAAATCCAGAACGGGAACGGAGCAACTGACCCTGCGGTTGCCGAATTGCGCAGCATACACTACGGCGGAGCCGAGAACCACATGATCATGTACTTCACCAGCGGAACGAGCGGTGAGCCAAAAATGGTGATTCACGACTACAACTATGCATTAGGGCATCTCACGACTGCTGCTTTCTGGCACAACCTTACCCCTGAGAGCTTACATCTCACGGTATCCGACACTGGATGGGGTAAAGCTGTTTGGGGTAAACTCTACGGTCAATGGATTGTAGGTGCAGCCATATTTGTGTATGACCACGACATTTTCCGTCCTGCAGACGTACTGCGTAAGATGGAGCAATATCACATCACATCGTTCTGTGCTCCACCAACCATCTATCGCTATTTGGTGCGTGAAGACCTCAGCAAATACGACCTCAGCAGTTTGCGCTACGTAACCACAGCCGGCGAAGCGCTCAACCCTACCGTATCGGAGAAATTCTTCGATTTGACAGGTCTGCGCATCTACGAAGGATTCGGACAGACAGAAACCACTTGTCTGATTGGCACATTCAACTGGATGAAGGTGAAAGCAGGTAGCATGGGTAAGCCCAATCCTCAATACGATATACATCTGATGATAGACAATCAGGATGTGGCAGACAATGAAGTAGGCGAGATTGTGGTACGCACAGCAGAGAAAAAGCCTATCGGACTGTTCGACGGCTATTACTGCAACGCAGAACTGACCAACGAAGTGTGGCATGATGGCTACTATCACACAGGCGACCTCGCAACCCGCGATGCTGACGGCTACTTCTGGTATGTAGGTCGTCATGATGATGTCATCAAGAGTGCCGGCTATCGCATTGGTCCGTTCGAAGTGGAAAGTGCCCTGATGACTCACCCTTCTGTGCTTGAATGTGCTGTCACAGCTGTACCCGACCCTCAAAGAGGACAGGCGGTAAAGGCAACGGTCGTATTGGCAAAAGGCTGGGAGCACATGAGGCATGTACGTAGTTTCCCACATGAGCTGAAAGAACATGTAAAGCGTGTTACTGCTGCATACAAAGCTCCACGCATCATCGAATTCGTCGACGAACTGCCCAAGACCATCAGTGGAAAAATCAGACGTGTAGAGATTCGAAAGGAGAAATAACCGCAGACACCACCTTGTGTGCACTTCAACAGAGAAGTTTTTGGTAGATTATTTGGCAGTTTCATTTTTTCTTGTTAACTTTGCGCCATTAACTAACAAAAGTTCTCTGACATGAAAAAATGGCTATTGGCTTTCGCTGCATTCTCAAGCATTAGCATCATTGCCCAAGCGTATGAGGGCGACAGCATCATCATGATGTCAACTTCGCAGATGGGAAGAATCTATAAAACATCTGCAGCAAGTAGAGTAAGCGTACACGACCCGTCGATTGTTGTTGACAGACAAACAACAGGCGAAACTACCTATTATATTTTTGGTTCTCATCGTGCATGTGCCCGTTCGACCGACCTGAAGAACTGGTATGGTCAGTCGTGGACATATGGAACAGTTCAGAACGGCAAGGTGACTTCAACGACCAATTTTGCCGGCGTATTCAAAACCAACCAGACAAAAGAAGTGACGATTCTCAAAGACGGCGTAGAGACAAAAGTACCGTTTGGGAACTTCGACAGCGAAACATGGCGCTACACAGCCAACAACGCTTCTTTGGGTGGCAACCAATGGGCACCTGACGTGATTTGGAACCCGACGATGCAGAAGTGGTGTATGTATATGAGTCTGAACGGCGACAACTGGCGCTCTGTGATTGCACTACTCACTTCGGACAAGATTACAGGTCCATACGTCTATCAAGGTCCCGTGGTGTTCTCAGGATTCCAATGGACCGACCTTCCGAACCAAACCTACAAGCAGACTGATTTGGAACTAGTGCTGGGAACACTCACCAGTCTGCCTTCGCGCTACAACTTAGGAGGCAATTGGGGACGACGCTGGCCAAACAACATCGACCCTTGTACCTTCTTCGACGAAGAGGGCGAATTGTGGATGGCATACGGTTCGTGGAGTGGCGGCATCTTCATGCTGAAACTGGACAAGGAAACAGGATTGAGAGATTACACGACAACCTACGCAGGGACAAATAATAATTCCGACGGAGTGACAAGCGACCCGTATTTCGGCAAGAAGATTGCAGGTGGCTATTACGTATCGGGTGAAGGTCCTTATATCGAACATATCGGCAACTACTATTATCTGTTTGTGACTCATGGAGGACTGGAAGCATCAAAAGGCTATGAGATGCACTATTATCGCTCGAAGCGACCTGATGGTCCGTATTCGGATGCAAGCGGAACCAGCGCAATATTCCCAAGCTACATGATGAACTACGGTCCGAGTGCAGGAACGACACGAGGAATGAAGATTCTGGGTTCGCACCAATGGGACACGATGAGATTTGCAGAAATGAGTCAGGGACACAACTCTGTGCTACTCGATGAAGACGGAAGAGCATACCTTATTTATCATACGCGATTCAACTCAGGAAACGAAGGATTCGAAGACCGTGTGCACCAAGTATTTCTCAACGAGAAAGGATGGCTTGTAGCGTCACCTTTCGAGTTCAACGGCTTGAAAGGAGTAAACTCCACATATACTCAAGGAGATATAGACACTACTGAAATCTGTACGCAAGACGAGATAGCAGGTACTTATCAAGTGATGGCACACCCCTACAAGGTTGATTTTGCCAATAACGCTTACTCAAAACCACAAGATGTATTGCTGAAAAAGAACGGTCTCGTTTCAGGCGGCTATGTGGGCACATGGCGTCGCAAGGCAGGTACTTCGTTCATCACCCTGAAGGTTCGTCCGAAAGGAGCCACAAGTACTTCTATTACAGAGTATTACGGAGTGATACTTACACAAATATATAGTGGTACAAATGCCCCTTCGGTATGCTTCACAGCCATTTCTGCAGAGGGTGTAAGCCTTTGGGGCAGCAATATGGACGGCAACTATGCCGTTGATTACAACTACACTAACATCGTGAAAGAACACATGCCTGTTACTGCCTTGCAAATCATCAAAGCAGACGTAGATCTCAGCTTCAGCGGTGTGACGTACGGAGCAAATGTCAGTTGGACATCCGACCATCCCGACCTCTTTTCTGACAAAGGAGAACTGATGGTGCCTTATGTTGCAACTGGTGATACAACGGTAGTCGTAAGCCTCACCTGCACCATTCAGAAGGACAATTACGCCTATGCACAGAAACGTCAGGTACGTATTCGCACCAACAAGACAGAACTGCCGACAAAAGCAGATGTGAACCAAGACGGAACCGTCGATACACAAGATGTACTCTGCATCTATCAATTCATCCAGGATGGTGAAGTACCAGGAGTGAAGGAAGGAGCATGCGACGTGAATAATGACGGCTTCGTTGATACGCAGGATGTGCTGACAATATATGAAAAGATGAAAGAGTAAATATATGCAAATACAATTTAAGATAGAATATTATACGCAATGGGGCGAATCGGTATGGGTCAGCCTGTCACAAGGCAATCAACCAGCCGTACGCATTCCACTTACGACCATCGACGGAAAGGATTGGACAGGAAGCATAGACCTACCTGATTCTGCAGACGGACTGATCACCTATCGCTATTATATAGAACGCGATGGACACGAAACACGTATTGAGGTTGCTACGATGCCTCATACCATCTTTCCACAGAAGGGCAAAACGGAGTATGTGCAGAACGATTGGTGGAGTGAGCCACTTCGTGTAGCCGGTGTGGCTGTTCCCGTATTCTCGCTACGGAGTGAGGAGAGTTGTGGAGTCGGCGACTTCGGTGACCTGAGGAAACTGGTAGAATGGGCAGAACTCACCGGTATGGGAGCCGTCCAGATTCTACCGATTAACGATACAACCATCTCACACACATGGACCGACTCCTATCCGTATAACATCATCTCTGTGTACGCTTTGCATCCAATGTATCTGAACCTTCAGAAACTGGGACCTCTGGCAGACTCCAAGGAAATGTCGAAGTTTGAGAAAGAGCGCAAACGGGTGAATGCCTTACATCAAATCGATTATGAGGCTGTGAACAACTTGAAACGTCACTACATGCGACAGAGATACGAACAGGACGGAGCCAGAGTGCTGCGAACCAACGGTTTCAAGACGTTCTACAAGAAAAACGAAGAGTGGCTGCAACCTTATGCTGCCTTCTCATTTCTGCGTGACAAATATGCCACATCCGAATTCTCCAAGTGGCCGCAACTGAGTCGGTATGATGCTGAGGCGGTAGCGAAACTCATCAAGCAAGAGAAACACGAGATTTACTACCACTATTACATTCAGTATAACCTTCATATTCAGTTGCTGGAAGTTGGAAACTACGCACGCAAAAAAGGAATTATCCTCAAAGGCGACATCCCGATCGGAATCAGTACCAACAGTGTAGAAGCATGGGCAGAAGCACAATATTTCAACATGAGCGGACAGACAGGAGCGCCTCCTGATTCTTTCTCTGAAGACGGACAGAACTGGGGATTCCCTACTTACAACTGGGACGTGATGGCACGCGACGGCTATCGATGGTGGATTCGCCGAATGAGAAAGATGGCCGAATACTTCTCTGCTTATCGTATTGACCACATTCTAGGATTCTGCCGCATCTGGGAAATACCCCAACCCTACAAGAGCGGGTTGATGGGACATTTCTCGCCTGCCCTCCCGATGACCGTTGAGGAAATCGCCCGATATGGAGTTCCATTTGTTGAGGACATGTACCTTCAAGACGCTAAAGACCCCACACGCTATCATATCAAAATCGCAGCTAAGCAGGAAGAGGCTTATCAGCAGATGGACGAGCCCACTCGTCAAGCCTTCGACCACATGTACAATGAATTCTTCTATTGCCGTCACAACCAGTTCTGGTATGAAGAAGCGATGAAGAAACTGCCTGCACTTACACGTTCGACACAGATGATTGCCTGTGGCGAGGATTTAGGAATGATTCCGGAATGTATGTCGTGGGTGATGCACAAGCTGGAAATACTGAGTCTCGAGATTCAAAGTATGCCAAAGGATATGGGACATGAGTTTGGCATATTGAACAACTACCCTACACTATCGGTATGCACCATTTCGTCACACGACACCCCGACCCTGCGCGGATGGTGGGAAGAAGACCCTCAGCGTTCACAGCGATACTACACCACAGTACTTGGCTTAGAGGGAACTGCACCTGAGAAAGCTCCAGGATGGCTATGCGAGCAGGTCATTCGCCAACACCTTGAGTGTCCATCTGCCCTATGTATCATCGCCCTGCAAGACTGGCTGGCTATCGATGAGAAACTACGCTATCCCGACGCTGCCGCCGAACGTATCAACGTACCAGCCAACTCTCGACATTATTGGCGCTATCGGATGCACATCACGCTCGAAAGTTTACTCAAAAACACAACCTTCACGAATCATGTCAAAAGCATTATTGCTAATGCTCGATGTAAAAAATAGAACGAAATCCTAATATGAAAAGACGAATCCTATCCATTGCGGCATGCCTGCTGACAGCATCTATGGCATTCGCTCAATCTTCTGGGAATAAGAAAGGGGTACCCCTCGATCAGCTTCGCTATGCGGGACCTTTCCCTGCTCAAAATCCTGTGATGATAGACCAGAAGGACGTGAAAGCCTCTGAGTTCGACGAGTCGAAACTGTTGGACATCTCCATCAAGCAATCGCTTTTGGAGAATGGTCAGAAACTCTCTACGCTGCTTCCTCAAGAGGAAGACGGAGGTACTATTGTCCTTCCCACTTACGATAAGAGTGAAGCCCTCCACCTCATAGGTTTCAACATAGAGAACAATCTGTACACAGGTGTCACCATCAGCGTCAAGGGCATTCGCAAGTATCAGTTGTTTGTGGATGGAAAGAAGCAGATGAGCGGTTATGTGCGCCTTGAGCCAACAACCCATCAAGTGGTTGTAAAGTATCTGTCACAACCCGAAAAGACCGACTCTGCTACCATCAGCGTAGAAGCAGATACAGAAGGAGCTATCAACATCTGCGATTATTCGTCACGTCACAAGTATAATTTCATGGATGTCATCACGGCCAGCACCTACACAGGAGCCTCACTCTCTCCAAATGGGAAATACATCCGCATCAGCTATCGAACTACTGCTAACGATGGGAAGACCAAGACTCACACCCTCATCCGTGAAACAGCAACCGGTCGCCAGATAGCCGATTTAGGATATGCCGTCTATTGGATGCCGACATCCAATCAGTATTACTATACTGAGGACGATCCTGGAGGTATGACTTTTTTCTGTGTAGATCCCGCTACGGGAGTCGAAACCACCTTAGCTGAAGGGGTGCCACGAGGTAGTTACTACATCGCTCCGACAGAAGACTACATCATTCTCTACAAAGAGAGCGAAGGACCCAAAGAGGACGAGGGTGTCTATCAGGTTCTGCAGCCGGAAGACCGTCAACCGGGTTGGCGCAATCGTACCAATCTGCTGCGGTACGACATCAAGACAGGAATGGTACAACCCCTTACGTACGGTCATCACAACATCAACCTGTCAGGCATTTCAAACGACGGAAAAATCCTCCTATACGGCACAGAGGAATCACGCCTCACAGAACGCCCCACGACCATCAATTCGCTCTATCTGCTCAACATGGAGACGCTCGAGTCGAAGCCTGTCTTTGAAAACGACGGATTCACCTCTCGTGCCATCCTCTCGCCCGACGGTTCTATGATTGTAGTCTATGGCAATCCTGAAGCATTTGGAGGAATCGGAAAGAACGTACCTGAAGGACGTACGCCCAGTATGACAGACACACAACTCTACCTCATCGATGTCAACAAGAACGATATGAGCACCAGCAACCTACGCTGTGTGACGAAAGACTTCAATCCGTCTGTCAGTCGTGCATCATGGAGTCAATACGATGGTATGATTTATTTCATAGCCGAGGATCGTGACTCTGTCAACATGTTCCAGTTGAACCCCAAGACAGGACGCATCAAGGAGATAGCATGTAGTGAGGAAGTTATCAGTTCGTTCGACTGCGCTTCGACTTCTCCGCTGATGGCCTACTACGGAGTCAGCGCTTCGAACAGCAATCGCGTGCATCTGCTCAACACCAAAACCATGAAGTCAACCCTCTGCGATGACCTCAGCAAAGAAAATCTGAAACACTCCACGTTGGGTGAGTGTAATGCCTGGACGTTCAAGAATCGTCGAGGCGAAGACATCTGTGCGCGCTACTACCTTCCTGCCGATTTCGACGCATCCAAACAATATCCGATGATTGTGAACTATTACGGAGGCTGCTCACCTACCTCTCGCAACTTCGAGAGTCGCTATCCTCATCATGCCTACGCTTCGTTGGGATATGTGGTGCTGGTCATCAATCCGTCTGGCGCAACAGGATTCGGACAGGAGTTCTCCTCACGTCATGTCAACACAGCCGGAGAAGGGGTGGCAGAAGACATCATCGACGGAACCCTTCAGTTCTGTCGCGAACATTCGTATGTCAACTCAAAGAAAATCGGATGTATCGGAGCCAGCTATGGAGGATTCATGACACAATACCTACAGACCGTCACCGACATCTTCGCAGCAGCCATCTCCCACGCAGGCATCAGCGACCACACCAGCTATTGGGGTGAAGGCTACTGGGGCTACAGCTATAGCGAGGTCAGCATGGCAAACAGCTATCCTTGGACGGATAAGCACCTCTATGTGGACCAAAGCCCGCTCTTCAATGCCGACAAAATCCACACCCCTATCCTCTTCCTGCATGGCGATGCCGACACCAACGTGCCAGTCGGTGAGAGCATCCAGATGTTCACAGCCCTGAAACTCTTGGGACGCGAAACGGCTATGGTGTTGGTAAAAGGACAAAACCACCATATCCTCGACTTCCAGAAACGCATCAAATGGCAGAACACCATCTTTGCCTGGTTTGCCAAATATCTGCAGGACGACCCCACTTGGTGGAACGATATCTATTCAGAAAAAGACCTATAATATGAATTTTCTCGCCATCGACCTCGGAGCCACAAGCGGACGCACCATTCTTGGCTCCATCACATCAGGGAAGCTCTGCCAGCGCGAACTGACCCGATTCCCCAACCGCATCATCCAAACGGGCGGTCACTTCTTCTGGGACATCTATGCCCTCTACGACGAAATCATTCTGGCACTCCGACAGGTAGCCAGCGAAGGCATCGAGCTGACAAGTATCGGCATCGACACTTGGGGAGTGGATTTTGTGTGTATCGGCAAGGATGGCGGCTTGCTGCGCAATCCCTACTGCTATCGCGACCCGCACACGGAAGGAGCGATGGAGGAATACTTCAAGCGTGTACCAAGAGAACGTGTGTACGAGAAGACTGGCATACAGTTCATGCCCTTCAATACGCTGTTCCAACTTGATACAATGCGTCGTAATGCCGATGCAGCACTCGAAGCAGCCGACAAGATTCTGTTCATCCCCGATGCCTTGATGTATATGCTCACAGGCGAAGCCGTTTGTGAGTACACCATACTCAGTACCAGTCAGCTGCTCGATCCACGCACACGGCGTATCGACCCAGAACTGATTGCGTCGATCGGACTTAAAGAAAGTCAATTCGGACGATATGTCAACCCCTGCGACGTTGTGGGAACACTCACCCCAGAGGTTCAGCAGATGATAGGACTGGGACCCGTAAAGGTTGTAGCTGTAGCCGGACACGACACAGGTGCAGCAGTAGCAGCCGTACCAGCCAGCGATGAGCAGTTTGCTTACCTCAGCTGCGGCACCTGGAGCCTGCTGGGAATCGAGACCCAACACCCCATCATCAACAGCAAGAGCTACCAGTACAACTTCACCAACGAAGGAGGCATCGAGGGCACAACCCGATTCCTCAAGAACATCTGCGGCATGTGGTTGCTCGAGCGTTGTCGCAAAGAGTGGACAGATGCCCCCTCCGACATCAATCAATTGAATGCAGAGGCGATGACTGCAGAACCGCTACGAAGCATCATCAATCCCGACGACCCACGATTTGCGAACCCTGTCAGCATGGTAGAAGCCATCAAGGACGCATGTCGTGAAACCCATCAGCCCATACCTGAGACATACCAGCAACAGGCACGATGCATCTTTGAGAGTCTGGCACTACGCTATCAGCAAGTGTTGGAATACCTGAAGGAGTTAGCCCCGTTCCCCATCAAACGGCTGCACGTCATCGGTGGAGGCTCACGCAACGAGTACCTCATGCAGATGACAGCTGACAGTATCGGAATGCCAGTCATCACAGGACCTGTTGAAGGAACCGCAATCGGTAACATCATGCTCCAAGCGAAAGCAGCTGGACTAGTCAGCGACATCTACGACATGCGGCGAACGATTGCCAACAGCATTGAGATGAAGACATTTATGCCTAGAGTTAAGAACTAAGAGCTGTAGAACTGTAGAGCTGTAGAACTGTAGAACTGTAGAACTGTAGAACTGTAGAGCTGTAGAAACGAAAACGAAAAGCAATAATAATCAAATCATAAAAAATGTATATGACAAGCGAACAAATTACCAAAGCCTACGAACTGGCGAAAGCACGCTATGCGGATATAGGCATCGACACAGAGAACGTATTAAAGCAACTACAGGACTTCCACCTCAGCATGCACTGCTGGCAGGCAGACGACGTTGCAGGTTTCGAAGTACAGGCAGGAGCACTCTCAGGAGGTATCCAAAGTACCGGCAACTATCCCGGGAAGGCTCGCAACATCGACGAACTACGAGCTGATATTCTGAAAGCCAAGAGTCTCATTCCTGGCAACCACCGTCTGAACCTCCACGAAATCTACGGAGACTTCAAGGGAAAGGTTGTTGACCGTGATGAGGTGACGGTTGAATACTTCCAGAGTTGGATTGAATGGGCGAAGGAACACAACACCCTACTCGATTTCAACTCCACCAGTTTCTCACATCCCAAGAGCGGCAATCTCAGTCTCTCTAATCCCGACAATAGCATCCGCAACTTCTGGATTGAGCATACCCGTCGTTGTCGTGACATCGCTAATGCGATTGGTGAGGCACAGGGCGACCCCTGCATCATGAACCTTTGGGTACACGATGGTTGCAAGGACCAAAGTGTCAACCACTTCCTGTATCGGCATTATCTGAAAGACTCGCTCGACCAGATATTCGCTAAACCTCAACCCATGATGAAGGACTGTATAGAAGGTAAGGTGTTCGGCATCGGACTGGAGAGTTTCACAGTTGGCAGCCACGACTTCTACACAGCCTATGCATCGAAGAACAACATTATACTCACCATTGATACAGGCCACTATCACCCGACAGAAAGTCCTGCCGACAAAGTGAGTGCCGTTCTGCAGTTCGTACCTGAGTTGATGCTACATGTCAGTCGTCCTGTTCGTTGGGATTCCGATCATGTCACCATCATGGACGACCCCACTCAGGAACTCTTCTCCGAAATCGTTCGCGCCAATGCGATGGATCGCGTACACTACGGACTGGACTTCTTCGATGGAAGCATCAACCGCATCGGAGCTTATGTGATTGGTTCACGAGCTGCGCAGAAGTGTATGCTTCGTGCCCTGCTCGAACCGACAGCCCTCCTCAGCCGTTATGAGTTGGAAGGTAAAGGATTCCAGACGCTCGGCCTGCTCGAAGAGGCAAAAGCCCTCCCATGGAATGCAGTCTATGATGAGTTCTGCCTACGCAACGATGTGCCAGTAGGACAGGATTTCATCCCAGCTATCGAACAATACGAACGTGATGTTACAAGCAAAAGATAATAATTGGAATCATTTATGAATACGGAAATAGTTTCTGACAAATCTTCGCATGTTGCAGAAGTAACCACTCCCCGCCCTTCTCTCCCCCTTGGGGGGAGTGCGAAGGGGGAAAATCCGTCTTGTCCCCCCTCAGTCCCCCGTAGGGGGAAGACTGAGGGGCAAGGGGGCGGGTCTTCTTCTTTGAAGAGCACCATTGCGGTTTCGCTCACCAACTACCTCGATGCAGGAGCCATCGTGGCAGGTGCCAGCGGTCTCACCCTCTGGCAGAACTATTTAGGTCTCTCCGAAGTCCATTTGGGTTGGCTCAACTTCATCAGCGCTAACTGTCTGGGTGCCGCTATAGGTGCCATCATCGGTGGTTTTCTTGCCGATAAGTACGGACGTAAGTTCATCTACACCTACAACCTGCTTGTCTATATGGCAGGTGTGCTGTTGGTCATGTGTTCTGTCAACTTCCCCATGTTGTTGGCAGGTTTCCTTGTGACAGGCATCTCTGTAGGTATCGGAGTACCTGCTTCGTGGACTTATATCTCCGAGAGTTCCGAAATCCATAATCGTGGACGTAACATCTGCATCTCACAGATGTCATGGGGATTCGGACCTATGATCATCCTCCTACTGGGAATGTTCTTTGCCCCTGGAGGCTATCTGTTCAGTTGGGTAGAAGCCATTGGGCACGCCATTGGTGGAGCCGATCTCGATGGAGCCGCACTCAATGTGTTCAGTTCGCGAGTTGTATTCTGCTCACTCTTCATCGTAGCCTTCATTGCATGGAACCTACAGCGCCGTCTCGACGAGTCGGGCGAATGGAAAGCCAGTCGTGAGGCAGCCAAAGCAAAGGGCGAGAACACGGGATTGCTTCATGCCTTTGCTGTGTTGTTCTCCAACCGCATCGCAGTCAAGACGGTTTGCTTCCTTGCCACCATCTACCTCACCTGGAACCTCGTAGCGTCAGTTATGGGCTTCTTCCAACCACATATCTATGAGACAGCAGGCGGACTATCAAACGAATATGCCAACATGCTCAGTTGTGTGGGATGGGTCATCGTGGTAGCCATCACTTTCGGACTTTCGTTCCTCATCGACAAGTTCTCCCACAAGCTGTTCTATATTCTTGGCTTGCTGGCAGCCCTTGCTACTTGGGTGGTTATCATTGCAGGCGTGAACGGAATGGGTAGCCTTTGGGCATTCTCCATCCTTTGGGGCATCAACGGCGGTATATCTGTCCAAATATTCTACGCCCTTTGGGGGTCAGAACTCTTCCCTGCCAAGTTCCGTGCTGGCGCTCAGGGACTTATGTTCTTCATTGTTCGAGGCCTCTCAGCCGTATGGGGACTGGTCTTCACCTATATCTATGGAGAACAAGGCGAAGGCTTCACCATTGCAGCTTGGTGTATGATTGCCCTTCTGCTGATATCCCTCGTCGTAGGTGTCATCGGATGCCCGAACACACGAGGCAAATCACTTGAGCAAATCACTCGTGAACGTTATGGGGAGGATTAATAATGGTTAATGGTTATTGGTTAATGGTTAAAGGTTATTGATTTATGAAGAAAAGTATACTGGACGGCCGCCCAGCCCTGAAAGCAGTCATCGATGATGTCGCAGAAGTCACTGGCTACCTGTGGCAGAAAGGCTGGGCAGAACGAAACGGCGGAAACATCACCGTCAACATCACCGAGTTTGTCGATGAAGAGATAGCAGCTCTGCCTGCCATCTCACCCATACAGCCCATAGGAAAGGTTCTGCCCTACCTTCGTGGCAAGTATTTCTATGCGAAAGGTACAGGTAAGCGTATGCGCGACCTCGCACGCTGGCCCATGCAGAACGGAGCAGTCATCCGCATCTGCGACGATTGCGCCTCATACGAAATCATTGCCGACGAACCCGTTATGCCCACCAGCGAACTGCCAAGCCATCTGGCTCTGCAGAACTACCTCTTGGAGACAGGCACCGACTACAAAGCCACTCTCCACACCCATCCTATCGAACTGGTCGCCATGAGCCACATCAAGCGGTTCCTGCAGCCAGGCGAGATGACCCACGTTCTCTGGTCCATGATTCCTGAAACCCTTGCCTTTGCCCCACTCGGCATCGGCATCGTCCCCTACACCCTTCCTGGCTCTGTTGAACTGGCAGATGCCACACTCGAGCAAATCAAGGATCACGATGTGGTGATGTGGGAGAAACACGGGACGGTAGCAGTAGGACTCGACATCATGGACGCCTTCGACCAAACCGATGTACTTTGCAAGGCAGCTCAGATCTACATGTGTGCAAAATCCATGGGGTCAGAACCCGAAGGCATGACCGATGAAGCGATGCAGGAAGTGCAGCAAGTGTTCAACCTGCCCAAGAATAGAGCTAAGAGCTGTAGAGCTGTAGAGCTAAGAGCTGTAGAGCTGTAGAGCTGTAGAGCTAAGACACACTCCTCCACCATAAATGGTCCCCCTCCTCTAGCTTAGAGGAGGAGCAATTAAAAAGGCTCTTCCCCTAAGATAGGGGAAGTACCCGAAGGGTCAACCTGCCAAAAAATAGAGCTAAGAGCTGTAGAGCTAAGAACTAAGAGCTAAGAACTGTAGAACCAAGATGGCCCCCCAACCCCCTTTAGGGGGAGGAACACTGAGCTTACCCTATTCATAGATTGTAGCATCCTCGATGCCCGCCTCAGCGAAAGCCTCGCGACGCTCCAAACAAGTGGCGCACTTACCACAATGGTGCTCACCGCCCTTGTAACAGCTCCAAGTCTTACTGTAATCAATGCCCAAAGCCTTACCCCTTCGGGCTATGTCTGCTTTGGTCATGAACGTATAGGGCGAGCGTAGATGAACCTTCACATAAGTGCCAGCCACAGCAGCCTGGTCAAAAGCCTCCACAAACTCCGGACGGCAGTCGGGATAGATGGTATGGTCGCCTCCGTGATTGGCCATCATCACATACTTCAAGCCATTCGACTCAGCAACACCAACAGCAATAGAGAGCATAATGCCGTTGCGGAAAGGCACCACAGTTGACTTCATATTCGCATCGGCATACTGACCCTCAGGAATATCGTCACCACCCTCCAACAGCGAACTGACGAAATACTTCGTCATAAAGTCAAGGGGGATGGTCACATGTTTGATGCCAAGTTTCTCGCAATGTAGCCGTGCAAACGGAATCTCACGCGCATTATGTTTCGAGCCATAGTCGAACGAGATAGCCAGTGCTATTCGCTCCTGCTCATCATACAACAGGGTGACAGAGTCAACACCACCACTTAATATCAGTACAGAATCCTTTTCCATCGCTATGCCATTTTTACAGAAACTCGGAACATCCAAGTCCTAAATCATTTGCAAAAATACAACAATTCTACAGAACCACAAAACAATCTTTCATAAAAACTGAGAAAAAAGCGTAGATTAGAGCGAAGAGCTGTAGAGCTGTAGGAAATCTAAACTTGAATCATGAATCTTGAACCATGAATCCAGTTCTTGAACATTAATTACCGTTAATTAGATCATTAATTTCTCTTTTTAATCCCGAAAACATCCTAAAATAACGAAAGATACGAAAATCTATTCTTGCTGATGACAATCATTAATGATTGCTTTGTTGAAGAACAAAGGGACACTTTAGCAAATTTTTTTGAACACGGATTGCTCGGATTGAACGGATATATTGATGACAATCTTTTGCAAGATTGCTTTGCTTTGCAAAGGTTTTGTTTTTCTAAAGTGCTTCTGAAAGCTAGCTTTGAGTTCCTCGAACCGCTTCGCGACTCGGCAAAGTTCAAACGAGTTTGACTCTGCTCTCGCTGCTTTACGCTTTCAAGACACTTAAGCAAAATAAAACTTATCATCAATACTAAAACATCTGTGTGAATCCGTAAGATCCGTGGTCGTTAAAAAAAAATTATCATCAGTAAGAACCTACCTATTTATTTTGCATTATTTCGTATTTTCGCACTTTTTGCAATCCATGAATCTCTGTGTGATCCGTGTTATCTGTGTGAGGTTAAATAACTGTCATTCTTCAATTCTGTGTGTTTTTTAGAAATATAGTTTGGTAGTTTCCTCAGAAATGTGTATCTTTGCAACTGATATGAGGAAATTACTATACATATCAGTATTTTTCCTGCTCCTTGCATCCTGTACGGGTGACAAGGAGGTGATGCCTGTGCTGGAGCGGGCAGAGGCATATCTGCCTGAGTACCCTGACAGTGCGGGCATGTTGCTGGATTCTATTAGCTCTCGCCCTTTAGGGGAGAGCGGTGAGAGAGTCCGTTCCCTCTACGGTCTGCTGCGTACCATGACCGATGCCATGACAGGAAAGGGTGTGACGACCGACAGCCTCATACGCCCTGCCTATATATATTATAAGGAGCAAGGGGAGTCGGATGAACATACCCGTCGTTTGGGACGCAGTGCCTTCTATCTGGCACAATTCGAAGCATCACGCGACAGCACGAAGCGGGCAGAAGACCTCTATCGTGAGGCTATCCGCTGTTCAGAGAAGGTGGAGGACTGGCGTACATGTTATTTAGCACATAGTCACTTTGCGAAATCTATCATCTGGAGTAATACAGAGTTGGCAATAGAATTGAGGAAGGAAGCTATCAAAATATATAATAGGTGTAAGGATAAACCTGCGAACCTGATATCTATCTTGAATTCTTTGGGCAATAACTATTTAGCAGCAGGTTATACGGATTCTGCATTCAATTGTGCAGAAGAAGCGTATAAATTAGCATGTAAAAACAAATTGGAAAAACAGAAGTATGAATCACTTCGGCATTTGTCTAATTACTATTACTATACCCAAGATTACGCCAAAGCCCTTGAATTGGCCAAGCAAGGTATGCAGGGACTGACTGACCAGACACGTGATGCCTCCCTCTTTTCCCTTGCCGATTGTTATCTTGCTTGTGACTCTTTGGAACAGGCAAAAACCATATTGTTGAGTATTTCATCATCAGACAACAAAATGAGGTACGCTGTTTTCCGCAAGTTGTCGCAAATTGCCATGCTACAAAACAATTCACAACTTGCGGTTTCATACTCCGATTCATTAAAGATTGCAATTGATTACATGTTCTCCGACATCCAACAGACAAAGGAGGACTACTATGATGCATTATTACAGCAAGAACAGGAGAGCGAAAGACAACATATTGCATCATTAAAGCAACAAATGATATTTGGAATATGCCTAATCGTAGCTTTCTTGGTTGCTGTTCTTGTTATTGCATGGTTCGTTAGGTATAAGAAACGTCAGGCAAGGGGAAAAGCACAATTACTGGACAAAGCAGAAAGCCTTGCCAACTCGTTAGACGATACACGACGAGAATATCTGTTGTTCAAAACCGATAAGGAACAATACGAAAGAACATTGCAAAGGCAGATTCAGGAACTGGAGAACCAGAACAATTCCATGAGGGATAGGATTGTAGAATACAAGGAGGACGATTCCGAACTGATGAACAGTGATATTGTTCAGTTCTTTGTGGAAAAGGGGCAAGGAGTATTCGGTGAGGGGAAAGTAAAGAAGTCAGAACTGTCTGCATTGGAAAAGGCATTCAAGAAACACTTGAAATACAGCTACAGAAAGTATAAACAGAGTAATCTCACCGACTTCCAGCTACAGGTGGCGATATTAACACGATTAAACTTTACCACAAAGGAAATCGCACAGATTTTCGTTACCTCCCAATCAAGTATCAGCAATACCAAAGCTAAGATAAATGCGGACTTATTTGGTGAAAACACCAGTGAGTCGTTATACAACAATTTGCTATCTGTCAAATCCTTCGAAATCAAAGAATAACTCACAAAAACGTATCCACAGATAGCCACAGAGCTGTTTTCGGTGAATAATCGGTGAACAAAACAGAAGAATCCCAAAAACAGAAAAAAATATTCAATTTTTAAACGTACAAAAATCATGTCTGTAGCACCTTACAAGCATGATTTTTTTGCTAATTTCTTGAATTTCTGGTGAACTACTGGTGAACTCACTTTTTCATTTTTTCTCGAATTTTCCATTGTCGTTTGATTCGTTTATATTATATTTGC
>Ga0247611_10004155_pt1 | contig 20409 bp, 18 predicted proteins | sample 177DNAGHGhighgp2_FD_192422 | JGI IMG/M metagenome (GOLD analysis project Ga0247611, IMG submission 192422) | Sheep rumen microbial communities from Palmerston North, Manawatu-Wanganui, New Zealand - 1770 DNA GHGhigh gp2 | ecosystem: Host-associated > Mammals > Digestive system > Stomach > Rumen...
TGTAGAGCTCGTCTGCACGACCGACGACCCGGCTGACAGCCTGGAGTGGCACAGGATGGTGAAGGAAGACCCGACCGCAGAGGTACGTATGTTGCCGACTTGGCGTCCGGACGCAGGTATGAACATCGAAGCCGCTACTTGGAAAGCATACATCGAGAAACTCTCCGCGGTTAGCGGTGTTGCAATCGCCACATTTGGCGATTTAGTAGATGCCCTCCAGAAACGTCATGACTTCTTTGAGTCGATGGGCTGCCGTCTCTCCGACCACGGAATCGAGGAGTTCTACGACGAGCCGTACACCGACGCAGAGATCAACGCGATCTTCGAGAAAGCCCTCGCAGGCAAGGCACTCTCCGCTTACGAAATTCGTCAGTATAAGCACGCTTATCTCCACGCTCAGGCGGAGATGGACTACGCTTCGGGCTGGACCCAGCAATACCACTACGGTGCTATCCGCAACAATAACTCGAAGATGTTCGCGCAACTTGGCGCAGACACCGGTTTCGACTCCATCGGTGAGTTCACAACGGCTAAAGCTATGAGCCATTTCCTCGATGAGATGAACAGCGAAGGACATCTGGCTAAGACCATTCTCTATAACCTCAACCCGTGTGCCAACGAAGTAATCGCTACCATGTTGGGTAACTTCCAGGACGGTTCGGTACCGGGCAAGATTCAGTTCGGTTCCGGCTGGTGGTTCCTCGATCAGAAAGATGGCATGGAGAAGCAGATGATGGCGCTCTCGAACCTCGGTCTTCTCTCTCGCTTGGTCGGCATGTTGACCGACAGCCGTTCGTTCTTGAGCTATCCGCGGCATGAGTACTTCCGTCGTACGCTCTGTAACGTCCTCGGCAATGACATCGAGAACGGCATGATCCCGTACACCGGTTACGAGAAAGCCCGCGTTCAACAGATGGTAGAAGACATCTGCTACAACAACGCGAAGAACTACTTCAAATTCTAATCTCTCACACACCCCGCTTGCCTCTATTTCCGGAGGCAGGCGGGTGGTTGTTGCAAAAAATGCAACCGTCAAGGAATACTTGACAGTTTCCAAAATGGAAACTGTTGGTATAAATGCAAAATATGCATCTATACAATATGAACGATAAACCCATTGAAAATAAAGGCGAGATTATCATCTATCGTGCGGAAGACAACACGGTACAACTCGATGTGCGCATGGAGAACGAAACCGTGTGGCTGACGCAAAAGCAAATTGCTGAATTGTTTGGTGTGAAAAAAGCTGCAGTTTCCAAGCATATAGCCAATATATTTAGTCAGGAAGAATTAAATCCGGTCGCAACAGTTTCCAAAATGGAAACAGTTCAAATTGAAGGTAAACGTACAATTGTACGTTATTTGGATTTTTACAATTTGGATATGATTCTATCTATTGGATACCGCGTTAACTCCAAGCGTGCTATCGCTTTCCGCCAGTGGTCAACAAAGATTCTAAAAGAATTTATCATCAAAGGCTACGCCGTCAATGAAAAACTCCGCCGTGAGCAGTTGTCGGATCTGCGGCAGTTGGTTCAGATTGTGGGTCGAACGGTACAAAGCAAAGCAGTAGAGAGCGAGGATGAGACGCAAGCTATTTTTGATGTGGTTTTGGATTATACGTACGCACTGGACACGCTCGATAATTATGATTACGAGCGTTTGACCGTCAAAGAGACGACACCCGAAGAGCGGTTCCATGCTACGTACGAGAATGCTATGCAGACGATTAGTGCGTTGCGCGAGAAATTCAGCGGTAGCACTTTGTTTGGCAACGAAAAAGACGATTCGTTCAAAAGCAGTATAGGTCAGATTTATCAGACCTTTGGAGGCAAAGATCTCTATCCGAGTGTGGAGGAGAAAGCAGCAATGTTGCTGTATTTGGTGACCAAGAACCACTCATTCTCAGACGGAAACAAACGCATCGCGGCTACGTTGTTTCTGTGGTTTTTAAACAACAACGGCATTCTCTACCGTGAAGATGGTACCAAGCGAATAGCAGATAATACGCTTGTCGCCTTAACCCTTATGATTGCCGAAAGCCGCACAGAGGAGAAAGACACCATGGTCAAAGTGGTAGTGAATTTGATAAACCAGAAGAATTAAAGGGAGAATAAAAACGACACCCGATAGTTTGACTTGCGTCAGGGACTACCGAGGATTCCGAGTGCAAAGGTACAACAATTATTTGGAATATGCAAATATTTTGAGAAATAACATCATATATAACAAAACAATGGTACCAAAATTTGATAGTTTTTTTACTCCGTATTTGAAATGTCTTTCTGACGGAAATATTCATAATAATAAGGATTTAGTTGAGTATGCTGTCAAATATTTCAATCTGACAGAAGAAGAGGCTCAAGAACGAATAGCAAACCAAAGTCAAACTCAGGTTTATAACCGTGTACTGTGGGCAGGTACATACTTGCGCAAAGCAGGTCTAGCAGAAAAAGCCATAAATGGTCAGTATAAAATAACAGTTGAAGGGCAAAAAAGAATAAAGGCAGGAGAAGTAACGCTTCGTACGTTAGCTGAGTATCCGGCGTTTGTAGAATTCTATGGTAGGAAACCAAAGTCTAATTCAAAACATCAGAAAGAAGAAATAGCTGTTGAAGAAATGGAGAAAACTCCGATTGAAGTTTTAGAAGAAGCATATTCTCAACTTAATAACCAGTTGGCAAGTGAGGTGTTAGCATCTTTGAAAGATGTTTCGCCGCAAAAGTTCGAGCAGATAGTAGTGGATGTGATGGTTGGAATGGGCTACGGAGGTTCGTTGGAAGATGCGGGAACAGTAACTGCTTATGTAAAGGATGATGGCATTGATGGTGTAATCAAAGAAGATAAACTTGGACTGGACAAAATTTACGTACAAGCAAAACGTTGGAATAATTGTGTGGGGCAACCTGAAATCCAGAAGTTCGTTGGCGCGTTAGTTGGTCAAGGAGCAAAAAAAGGAGTGTTCATTACGACATCTTATTTCTCCAAAGAAGCACGCCAATTCCAACCAAAAGGGGATATTAAAGTCGTTTTGATTGATGGTAAGGAATTAGCTAATTATATGATTGAATGTGGCGTTGGTGTCTCGCTGAAGCAATCATATCAAATCAAACGCGTAGACACAGATTATTTTGAGGAATAAGTATTCCAGAAAGCGAAGTGGGTGAATATAGTGGATTGTTTGCGGGGAAGGTGGATCAGAGGCACTATGCACGGCGGATTCCGGGAAATGGGGAATATGGGGCGGTGAGAAAACAAATAGCAAATAACAATTAACACAAATATAAATCATTTAATTTTTAGATCTATGGCTAAGATTATTACGTTGGGCGAGATTATGCTTCGCCTGAGTCCGGAAGGACAAGACCGTTTCATTCAGTCTGATCATTTCCGTATTATCCCCGGTGGTGGTGAGGCTAACGTGGCTATTTCGTGTGCTAACTATGGTCACGAGGCTTATCTGGTAACCAAACTGCCGAAACATGAGATCGGTCAGATTGCTGTTAACTCGCTGCGTCGTTATGGTGTGAAGGACGATTATATCGTTCGTGGCGGTGACCGCGTAGGTCTGTACTACTGCGAGACTGGTGCTTCGATGCGTCCGTCGAAAGTGATCTACGACCGTGCTCACAGCGCTATCGCTGAGGCTGATCCGAAGGACTTTGACTTCGACAAGATCATGGAAGGCGCAGCATGGTTCCACTGGAGCGGTATCACTCCGGCTATCTCGGACAAAGCTGCTGAGATCACGAAACTCGCTTGCGAGGCTGCTAAACGTCATGGTGTAACCGTTTCCGTTGACCTCAACTTCCGTAAGAAACTGTGGACCAGCGAGAAGGCTATCTCGATCATGCGTCCGTTGATGAAGTATGTGGATGTATGTATCGGTAACGAGGAAGACGCAGAGTTGTGTCTGGGTTTCAAGCCCGACGCAGATGTAGAAGGCGGCGAGACCAACGCTGAGGGCTACAAGGGCATCTTCGAGCAAATGATGAAAGAGTTCGGCTTTAAGTATGTTGTTTCGACGCTTCGCGAGAGCTTCAGCGCTACGTTCAACGGCTGGAAGGCTATGATCTACAACGGCAAGGAGTTCTACCAGAGCAAGCGTTACGAGATCAACCCGATCATCGACCGCGTGGGTGGTGGTGACAGCTTCTCCGGCGGTCTGATTCACGGAATGCTCAAATACCCGGATAACCAGGGTGCCGCTCTTGAGTTCGCAGTTGCAGCAAGCGCATTGAAGCACACCATCAACGGTGACTACAACCTCGTTTCGGAAGACGAAGTGCTCAGCCTCGCCGGTGGTAACGCAAATGGTCGAGTACAGAGATAAGTTTAGAGTTTAGTGTTTAGAGTTTAGAGATTATGGCTAAGTTCGATAAATTTCAGGTGATGGCGAAGATTGCAGCTGCACCGATGGTTCCTGTTTTCTACCACAAGGACGTGGAAGTATGCAAGAACGTGATTAAGGCTTGTTACGAAGGCGGTGTACGTGCTTTCGAGTTCACCAACCGTGGCGATTTTGCACACGAGGTGTTTGGTGAACTGAGCAAGTGGGTAGCTGTTGAGTGCCCGGAACTGGCACTTGGTATTGGTAGCGTGGTAGATGCTCCGACAGCAGCTCTGTACTTGCAGTTGGGCGCTAACTTCGTAGTTGGTCCGCTGTTCAACAAGGATATCGCGGTTGTCTGTAACCGTCGTTGCGTGACTTACTGTCCGGGTTGCCTCACACCGAGTGAGATTGGTCTGGCTCAGGAAGTAGGCTGCGACTTCACGAAGGTCTTCCCGGGCGACGTTGTTGGTCCGAACCTCGTGAAGGGTCTCATGGCTCCGATGCCGTGGTCGAAGATCATGGTTACCGGTGGTGTTGCTCCGGAGAAAGAGAACCTCGAGAAATGGTTCGCTGCAGGTGTTTACTGTGTAGGTATGGGTAGTAAGTTGTTCCCGAGCGACAAAGTAAAAGCCGGCGACTGGAAATATGTAACCGACAAGTGCAAAGAGTGTTTTGACATTATTGCTAACTGCAAAAAATAATAGCTTATGAACGATGTTAAGAAAGCTGTCATGACCAACTGGCGTTGGGTTATGTGTGCGATGCTCTTCTTCGCCACTACGGTCAATTATATGGACCGCCAAGTGCTGTCCCTGACCTTCAAAGAGTTCATTCAACCCGAGTTTCACTGGACCGACTCCGACTACGGAACAATCACGGGTGTGTTCTCTATCGCGTACGCTATCTTCTGCCTTTTCGCCGGTAAGTTCATCGACTGGATGGGTACGAAGAAAGGTTACCTCTGGGCGATCATCGTTTGGTCACTCGGTGCCGTTATGCACGCAGGCTGCGGTTTTGTAACCGAGCATATCGTTGGTCTGGAGAGCAAACAGGCGTTGCTCGAAGCTTCCGGTGCGATAGTGAGCAGTATTTCGATGGTGAGTGTATGGTTGTTCCTCGCTTGCCGTCTGATCCTGGGTCTTGGTGAAGCAGGTAACTTCCCTGCTGCCATCAAGGTAACCGCAGAGTATTTCCCGAAGAAAGACCGTGCGTTTGCTACCGCCCTCTTCAACGCAGGAGCATCGGTAGGTGCACTTGCAGCACCGGCTACGATCCCTCTGCTGGCAAAGAGCCTCGGATGGGAAATGGCCTTCATCATCATTGGTGCGCTCGGTTTCATCTGGGCAGGTATCTGGATCTTTGTCTATGACAAACCGACCGAGAGTGCGCATGTTAATGCAGCTGAGTTAGAGTATATCCACCAGGATGAAAAGAATGAAGGAGTGAAAGAATTAAAGAATGAAGGAATCGAAAAACAGATGTCCTTCAGCGAGGCGTTCAAGCACAAACAGACCTGGTCATTTGCGTTCGGTAAGTTCATGACTGACGGTGTGTGGTGGTTCTTCCTCTTCTGGGCACCTGCTTATTTCCAAGATCAATACGGCATCAAGGCTTCCGATCCGCAGGGTATTGCCCTTATCTTCACGCTCTATGCGATCGTGACGGTGGTATCCTTGTTCGGAGGATACCTGCCTAAGATCTTCGTGGAGAAACATGGCATGGAGCCTTACGCAGGTCGTATGCGCGCGATGCTCATCTTCGCCTTCTTCCCCTTGTTCGCGTTGTTTGCTCAACCGCTGGGTGGTGTGTACGGTCCTTGGGCTGTAGCTATCATCATCGGTATCGTAGGTGCGGCTCACCAGAGTTGGAGTGCGAATATCTTCTCCACCACAGGCGATATGTTCCCCAAATCGGCTGTCGCTACCATCACCGGTATTGGTGCGATGGCAGGTGGTGTAGGTTCGTTCCTGATTAACAAGGGTTCAGGTATGCTCTTTGACCATGCCGCTAACTTAGGCGAAGCGTTCCAGTTTATGGGCTTCAGCGGCAAACCGGCAGGTTACATGATCATCTTCTGTATCTGCGCTGTTGCTTACCTGATTGGTTGGTCAGTAATGAAGACTTTAGTACCGAAGTACAGCCCTGTTGAAGTAAAGTAATCGATTAAATAAATATAAAGAATATGGCAGAGAAAAAATTGAAACGCAGTGCCAATAAGATGTTGGCAGGCGTATGTGGAGGTCTTGCAGAGTATTGGAATTTAGATCCTACATTGGTTCGCGTGGTGTTTGCAGCGCTGACTATTTTTAGTGCCGCTTTCCCTGGCGTACTACTCTATATCATCATGGCTTTGGTAATGCCTCAGGCAGAGTAATTGACCAGCACTAAAGCGGTCATTGCTTCAACAACGGGCACGGCGCGAGTGGCAACACACGCGTCGTGTCTTCCTTTTATCCCCGCCTTGGGCGTACTCGGCGTGGGTTTGAACACGCAGCGAAAGACGATTTCCGAACCATCCGAGATACCGCCTGCTATTCCTCCACTGATGTGGTTGATGGCCGAACCGGGTTGCGTCACACCGCAAAAACCCGTACCGTACTCAAAGCCCTTGCAGGCATTGATACTTAGCATAGCATAGGCGAGATGGGCTTGGAGTTTATCGAAGATAGGTTCACCGGTTCCTACCGGTAGACCATTAATACGACATTCGATGATACCACCGATGGAGTCGCCGTCGCGCTGATAAGCTGCTATCGTCTCACTAAACTTCGCAGGATCGGTCTCTGCACCTACTTGTACCAACGCAGCCTGTATCGTCACACCTTTCCGCGCCAACTCCTGCTTGGCTAAACAGCCGGCTACTACCCTTGCGGCGGTCTCACGAGCTGATGCTCGGCCTCCACCTCTCCAATCGCGGATACCGTATTTCTGCTCATATACCTTATCGGCGTGTCCAATGCGATAGGTATGCTTAAGCCACTCGTAGTCCTCCGGTCGTGCATCTTTATTACGAATGATAAAGGCTATAGGCGTTCCTAATGTCACACCATCCATAACTCCTGAAAGCCACTCCACTTCGTCCGGTTCGTGTTGCGCGCGTGGGGAAGTACCGGCAAGACCTTTACCGGCTCTGCGTTCCAATTCCGCACGGATTAAGTTGAAATCGATAGCCAAACCGGCCGGTACACCATCCAGCACACCTCCGATAGCCGCACCGTGCGACTCACCGAAGGAAGTAAAGGACCACTTATTTCCAAAAGTATTCGCCATAATTCGGTGCAAAAATACTGCTTTTTATGTAAATATACAAGAAAAATGCAAAAAAATGCGCAAAAATTTGGTCATTTCAAAAAAAAGCAGTACTTTTGCAGTCCGTTTTGAGCCTCTGGCGATTGCATTAGGGTAATTCCGAATAGTAGTATATGCTCCTGACGTTAATAGGAATCCATAAAAAAGACAAACGAAATGGATTTAATCAAAGTAGCTGAGCAAGCATTTGCCGGCGAGAAGAAAGAGTTTCCTGCATTCAAGGCAGGTGATCAAATTACGGTAGGCTACCGTATTAAAGAAGGTAACAAAGAGCGTGTTCAGGAGTTCCGCGGTGATGTGATTTGCATCCACGGTAGCGGTGACAAGAAACGCTTCACAGTTCGTAAGATGAGCGGCAATGTTGGTGTAGAGCGTATCTTCCCGATGGACAGCCCCTTCATCGAGAGCATTACAGTGAACAAGTACGGTAAAGTACGTCGTGCTAAACTGTATTACCTCCGCGAGCGTACGGGTAAGAAAGCCCGCATCCAAGAGCGCCGCGTTAAGTAAGTTCTCTAAAGAACAAAGGTTAAATGGAAGGGTGTCATTGGTTCAAGCAACCATTGAGCACCCTTTCAGCATCCATTGAGCATCCATTGAAACCAGGTGGAAAGCAGGTGGAAAGCAGGTGGAAAAAGGGCAAAAAGCGTGTTTCAATTAGAGAGTCCATATAAACCCACAGGGGATCAGCCGGAAGCGATAAAAGCGCTGGTTGAGGGCGTGAAAGCCGGCGCAGACGCGCAGGTGTTGCTTGGTGTGACGGGTAGCGGAAAGACTTTTACCGTCGCGAATGTGATCCAACAACTGAATCGCCCTACCCTTATCATGAGTCATAACAAGACCCTCGCGGCACAGCTGTACTCGGAGATGAAATCGTTCTTTCCGCACAACGCGGTGGAGTATTTCGTGAGCTATTACGATTATTATCAACCGGAGGCGTATATCCCGAGTACGGATCTGTATATCGAGAAAGACTTGAGCATCAACGAAGAGATCGACCGGTTGCGATTGAGTGCTGTAGCGGCATTGCTGAGCGGACGTAAGGATGTGATTATTGTCTCTTCGGTCAGTTGTATCTACGGTTTGGGGAGTCCGCAGGATTTCACGCAGAACGTGATTGAGCTAAAAAAGGGAGAGCGTGTGCAGATGGACGCGCTGCTTAAACAACTCGTCGGTGCACAATATATACGGAATGATGTGGAACTGGCGCGCGGACGATTCCGCGTGAAAGGCGACACGATTGATATTGCGTTAGCGTACGCAGACTACATCGTGCGGATTGAGTTCTTTGGCAACGAGATAGATGCTATTCTGACGATTGATCCCATTAGCGGACAGGTGCTCGAAGAGTTCGACCAGTATAATTTGAGTCCGGCAACAATCTTTTTGACGAGCGCAGAGCGCATTGCTGCCGCCAAAGAGCAGATCAAAGCTGACCTTGCCAAGCAGATTCAATACTTCACCAATCTTGGTGAAGAGTTATACGCCAAGCGTATTGAGGAACGCGTCAACTATGACCTTGAGATGCTGGACGAGTTGGGTTACTGCTCGGGAGTGGAGAACTACAGCCGTTATTTCGACGGTCGCGAGGAAGGTACGCCGCCTTACTGCCTGTTAGATTATTTCCCGAAAGATATGCTGCTGGTTATCGATGAGAGCCACGTGACCGTTCCACAGATACGAGGCATGTACGGCGGCGACAAGGCGCGCAAGGACAACCTTGTGACGTACGGTTTCCGTCTGCCTGCTGCACGCGATAACCGGCCGCTCAAGTTCGATGAGTTCGAAGCCAAGACCGGTCAGACGATTTATGTCTCGGCCACCCCGGATGAGTATGAACTCAACCGCTCCGAAGGTATCGTCATTGACCAACTTATTCGTCCGACCGGTCTGCTCGATCCAGAGATTGAGGTTCGGCCCACCAAAGACCAAGTGGATGACCTGATGGACGAGATCAAGTTCCGCATCCATCGCAACGAGCGCTGCCTCGTCACGACGCTGACCAAACGCATGGCAGAGGAGTTGGATGAATACCTGCGTAAGTACCGCATCAAGTCCGCCTATATCCATTCGGATATCGATACCATCGAGCGCGTCAAGATCATGGAGGACCTGCGCAAAGGCGAATACGATGTGTTGGTGGGTGTGAACTTGTTGAGAGAGGGTCTTGACCTTCCGGAAGTGAGTCTGGTAGCCATCCTTGATGCAGATAAGACCGGTTTCTTACGCGACCAGCGAAGTCTGACGCAGACAGTAGGTCGAGCTGCACGCCATGTACACGGCAAAGCGGTTCTCTATGGCGATAAGATCACACCGGCTATGCAGGCTACTATCAACGAAACGAACCGCCGTCGTGCGATACAGATGAAATACAACGCCGAGCACGGCATCACACCTACTCCGATTAAGAAAGATATTAACACTTCTGCCCTCGCAGGGCTGTATAAAGATCCGGAGGAAGAGAAGCGCAAACTGACCGAATCCATCAAAGCCGGTTGGAAGAATGCCGAATGGCAGAAGATGGACGCGAAGAAACTCGAGAAAGCCATCGAAGAGAAGCGCAAAGCGATGCTCGCCGCAGCAAAAGCGACGGACTTTGAAACCGCCGCTTTCCTACGAGACGAAATGCTCGAGATGCAAAATCGCTTACAAGCGATAGGGGGTTAATACTCCGCTAAGATAGTTGCCGAATAGGGTTCAACATACACCTTGCCGCCATCGAGACACACGAAGCCTTCTACATTAGCGTGCCCATCTTTGGCCAGAACATTATAATCGCCTTCCGGAATCTCCACTTCTTCCTCTTCCGCACTGCCGTTCAGCACAACGACAAGGGACTTCGCGCTATCAATACCTTCCAGGTCTTTGATACGATAAATGATGACCTGCTCGTTGTCCGCATCCAAGAACTCCACATGTTCCTTTACAGCCTCAGCGCTACCCAAGCGGAAACCCTTATGAGCACGGCGGATAGCTATCATCGCTTGGTAATAATCATGCAGGTCGGCATATTTCTCGCGATTCTCCCAAGGAATAATATTGATACTGTCCGGACTCTGATAACTGTTATCGATACCCATCTTCGTGCGGAAGAGTTCTTCACCGCCATAGATGAACGACATACCTTGGGAGACGAGGACGGCAGTCTGCGCGAGTTTATTCATGCGCAGTTTGGTAGCTTCGCTCTCCTTACCGGCACTTACTTCGATCCGGTCGCGCAGACAGTAGTTGTCATGGCAGGTGATATAACTCACATGCTGCATCGGTTCGCCACTCCACTCCGGACAAGCGATCAGACCCCGCATCACATCCTTCGCTCCGGCTGCATTACCACTCGCAAAACCGCGTTCGTGATCAAACGGTGAACCGATCAAGGCATTACGGATATCATCGCTGAAGGCACCTACGCGCGGCATCTTATATGTCCATTGTTTCATAGCGAGCTCCTCATACGGATACGCCGGACTCATAGCTGCCCAACCCTCACCGTATGTCAGAATCGTCGGGTCAATCTTATCCAGCGCTGCACGGATCTGGCGCATCGTCTCCTGATCATGGATACCCATCAGGTCAAAGCGGAAACCGTCGATATGGTACTCACGCGCCCAGTAACAAACGGACTCTACCATGAAGCGACGCATCATCTCGTGATCCGAAGCAGTCTCATTACCGCAACCCGAACCATTCGCGTACGTGCCATCGGCATTCAACCGATAGAAATACTGCGGAACTACGCGACCCAACGCACAACCCATGACATCGTATGTGTGATTATAAACGACATCCATGATAACACGGATACCGGCTTTATGAAGCGCCTGAATCATCTGCTTCGCCTCGCGGATACGGCATGCCGGATCAGCAGGGTTGGTAGAATATCCTCCTTCGGGTGCGTTATAGTTCACCGGATCATAACCCCAGTTATAGCGGTTCTTCTCCAGCGTCGTCTCATCAATCGATCCATAGTCAAACATCGGCAGGATCTGCAGATGGGTGATCCCAAGTTCCTTCAGGTAGTTCAGCGGTGCCTCTTCGGTGAGACCTAAGAACTTCCCCTTATGCTCCACCCCCGAATACGGGGACATGGTGAAGTCACGCAGATGGGTCTCATACACCACGATATCCGTCATGTCCTTCATCGCCGGACGCACATCCGCTTCCCATCCCTCGGGGTTCGTAGCCTTCATATCGATGATAGCGGCACGCTGACCGTTGATAGAAACAGCTTTCGCGAAGATACCGGTTGCTTCAGGTGCCCATGCGCCATTCTGATACGAACGAACGGTATAGAACTTACCCGCCAAATCACCCTTCACGGCCGCCGTCCAAAAATCATTCTCACCCTTGGTGAGGACAACGGTCTCGTACTCGGCGGCATCGGCATCCTCATAAATCCGCACTTCCATCTGTTCCGCCGCATTGGACCAAAAAGTGAATTGTGTTTTAGAAGGATTGTAGAGGCACTCGTCCTCCATCTTCGGTTGCTTGGCTGCGCAAGCGACTAATGCTACAGAAAGCATAAGCAAAAAAATGTTTTTCATAGAATGATTGAATTAATATATGTTCCTATCTGATATACCAGGAAAGATACCAACCATGCGAGGGCTAAACTATGGAAGACGGTGAACCATGCCCATCCTTTTCCTGCCTCCCGACGCAGCGTAGCGATAGTAGCTACACACGGGAAATAGAGTAACACGAAGAGCATGAACGAGAAAGCCGTCAGCGGTGTGAAACCTGCGGCAGAGATATCCCCGCCGTATAAAATCGCCAAGGTTGACACGATTGCCTCTTTCGCCGGCAGACCCGTTAACAGACATACCGACATCTTCCAATCCATACCCAGCGGTTCCAAAGCCGGCGAGACGAACTGACCGATGGAGGCTAAGTACGAGTGCTCCAAGTCAGATAGGTCCTGCGAGGGGAAATACTCCAGCGCCCAGATGATGATCGATGCCCAAAGGATGACCGTACATATCTTCTGCAAGTAATCCGCCACACGCTCCCATATATGCGCAGCCGTGTTACGCGCTTTGGGTACCCGGAACTCCGGCAACTCGTTCACCGTATCGTCCGCGTCCTGCCTGAACCAACGCGTACGCTTCATGATAATCGCAAAAAGTACGGAGAGGCATATGCCGATGGCGTAAAGCGAGATCATCACCAGCGCTTTATAGCGCTCAAAGAACGTATCGACAAACAGCATATAAACCGGCAGACGGGCTGAACAGGACATAAAGGGCACCATCAGCATGGTCAACACCCTGTCTTTCGGATTCTGTATATCCCGCGCCGCCATGATGGCCGGTACATTGCAACCGAAACCCATCAACATCGGGATGAAACTACGGCCGTGCAGACCTACACGGTGCATGATCGTATCCATGATAAACGCCTCACGCGCCATATAACCCGAGTCTTCCATCAGGGAGATAAAGAAGAACAAGATAATGATATTCGGCAGAAATGCCAATACCGCTCCTACTCCCGCCAACACGCCATCAATGAGCAAACTGGACCACCAACTCGGATCCACTAATCCGCTCAACCACTCACCCAACAGTCCTACTCCGTTCTCTATCCACGCCTGCGGATAAGCGCCCAAGGTGAAGGTGCACCAGAATACGAAATAGAGTACCGCCATCATGATCGGGAAACCCAACCACGGATTGGTCAGCACTTTATCGATTTTCTCCAACCGCGTCTGATGCTTGTCATCCTTCGCGTGCGTGAGCGTCTCCGTTAATACACCGTGTACATACGCGCGATAGGTATCTTCATCGGCTTGGTCACGTAAGTGATAGATCGGGTGCGCGTGCGAAGCAGGACGTGCAGCTACTTCGAGTAACAACTGCAGACAGTTCGGCAAACCGTAGTTCTTACGCACCGATACCCGACAAGTCGGCACACCGATGAGCTGTTCCAGTTTAGGGATATTCAGCGAGTGGTCGGTCTTGAGTAAGAGATCATATCGACCGATAGCCAGCACGATCTTCTCCTGCTCATCAATGATATGCGGCGTGAGCATCAGCGACTCCTCCAGACGCGTGGAATCCACTACTTGCAGCACCACGTCATACGCATGTCCATGCAACTCATCGGGGTGGTGTACCTCCACGAATTGCACCTCCTGCTTACCTTGATCGGCAAGCGTCTGCAACGCATTACTGAGCGAACTTTTTCCGCTCTGTACCAATCCTATAACAGCTATTTTTACCATTGTGTGTGTTTGAATTTTGCGGCTGCAAAATTACTACATTTTTCACACATACACAATACCTACTTATAGGGATTTTAAGGTCTGACAGAGCCAAGCATAGCATCGCTCCGTACTCGGAATAGAGAGTCGCTCTTGCGGCGAATGCACACCGTACATCTGCGGACCGATGGAAACCATATCCAGGTACGGGTATTTCTCAAGGAATAAACCGCACTCCAGACCGGCATGTATCGCCAGCACTTTGGGTTCGGACTTGTACAGATCCATATAGGCTTTCTTCACTTTTTCCAGCAGCGGGGAGTTCGGATCCGGTGCCCAACCCGGATAACCGTCTCCGTGCGTCACCTCATCGCATGCCATCGCCAGCGCTTGCTCTACCGCCCATTTCAGATGGTGCTTGCTCGCCTCTTTAGACGAACGCTGCGAAGTGTTCACCTCGATATATCCTTCTTTCATTTTAATGGAAGCAAGGTTCGTACTGGTCTCCACGAGTCCCGGCATCTCTTGACTCATCGCGATCATACCATGCGGACATTCGCAAAGGGCCATGATAAGGCGGTACGCTTGGTCGGTAGGAATAATGGTTTCCGGCATGTCGGTAGTCTCCAACTCCAGACGCATCTCTTTCTCCACTTCGCCGAAGACACCCTCCATCTGCGCTACATAGCGGTTCCATTCTATACGGATCTGCTCTTTGTACGCCATGGGGATCAGTACCGTAGCTTCTGCCTCGCGGGCAATCGCATTACGGAGATTACCACCGCTGATAGATGCCAACTGCAACTCCGTCTGCGGCCATATACGCGCCAGGAACCAAACGATCAACTGGTTCGCATTCGCCCTACCCTTATTGATATCATCGCCGGAATGACCGCCCATGAGGCCGCTGACGCTGAGTTTGATAGATAGCGTTTGAAGGTTTGAAATCGTTTGAGGCTCATAGTGCATTTTCGCTAAGGTATCGATTCCACCGGCGCAACCGATGAATATCTGACCGTCATCCTCAGAGTCGAGGTTGATAAGGCGTTTACCTTTCAGCATACCGTCTTGCAGTTTTTCCGCACCCGTCAGACCCGTCTCTTCATCCACTGTGAAGAGGCACTCGATAGCGGGGTGAGCCAGTTCTTTATCTGTAATCGCCGCCAACGCCATCGCGATACCGATACCGTTATCCGCACCCAGCGTCGTACCTTTGGCTTTTAACCATTCGCCATCTACCCAGGTCTCAATAGGGTCATTCATGAAATCATGCTGCACATCGCCGTTCTTCTCGCATACCATATCCATATGCGCCTGAAGGATCACTCCCTCATGGCCCTCATAGCCCGTCGTAGCCGGTACACGCATGATAACATTCATCGCATCATCCGCTACGCATTCGATGCCATGCTCGGCTGCAAAAGACTGCAACCATTGACTGATACGCTCCTCGTGCTTCGAAGGACGGGGCACTTTGCAGATCTCCGCAAAGATATCAAAAACTGCTTTTGGTTCCATAATAATCTCAAATTTTGCGCAAAGATAGTGAAAAATTTGCATATATGCAAAAAAAAGCGTACCTTTGCGGCATAAAATGATATCTACTATGAAAAAAAGTATCTTTTTTCTCTGCTTGGCTGCCTTTTTATGTGCTTGTAGCCATCAACCGCAGCGCGTGATCAGTTGTTCCACCGAAGCCATTCCGGTGGATAGTTCAGCGAACTACCTGCAGGACTCCGTCTATCTGGCACAACTGGCACCTGTCAAAGAAAATCTTGAGCGGGAGATGAATGTGCAGATCGGTTATGCGGCACAAGAGATGTGGGTACGCGAACCCGAATGTCCGATGCTGAATTGGGCAAGTGATGCTTTATGGGAAGCAGCGAAGAAAGTGTATCCCGGGCGCGTGGATATTGCTATCGTGAATATGGGAGGCATGCGTTGCAGTTGGGCCAAAGGTCCCATCACACGCGGGATGGTTTTTGAACTCATGCCGTTTGATAACCGCCTCGTGGTGCTGACCATCAAGGGCACCGATATCATCGCCTTATGCGAGTCTTTCGCCCGCTACGGCGGACAAGGCGTAGCCGGCATGCGGGTAAAGACAGTGGATGGTAAACTGGCAGATGTCACGATTGGCGGCAAACCGGTAAAAAACAATGCCCTATATACCGTAGTTACCAGCGACTACCTCTCCGGAGGAGCCGATCACATGGATGCGTTAGCTAACTATGTGGATTATTGGAATAGCGATTTGCTAATCCGTGATTTATATTTAGAGGCGGTTCGTGAGCAGGACACCGTCCGGGCCGCAGTAGATGGTCGTATGACCATGTATCCATAAGGGCATATTATGCTCCACATGCCCGATCGGGGCGTTGAAGATCAAGGGGTAGTCGTAATCCGCGACTGCCTCTTTTATTGTTTCATAGACCGTCTGTCCCATCTGCGGATCATCTTCGCAGTTGCTGAACTGACCTACTATCAGACCACTCAGATGAGCCAGTACACCACTCATACGCAAGTTACGCATCATGCGGTCGATATGATAATGCCGCTCCGCGATGTCTTCGATGAGTAAGACAGGGAATTGATCACGAATGACCGGATTCTGTAGCCCGAATTTCGTAGCTTGCAAACCATACAATACGCTTAGGTTTCCACCTACGATAGGTGCGCAAGCCTCGCCGAACTGATTCAACGCATGGTTTTCCCACCGGTATTCCAGTGTCTCACCCGCCAAGGCTTTGCGTAAAGCCTGCATGGGTTCGCTCTCTTCCGGCAAAGTCGCTATATGCTTGCACATGATGCCATGTAAAGTGGGAGAACCGCCATGAATGGCGGCTGCTTGATGCAAGGCCGTGATATCGCTGAAACCGATGATGGGTTTCGTGATCGGCGGCACGCGATCGATGATACGCTGCAGTCCGTACCCGCCGCGCGAACAAAGAATCATATCCACAGAGGGGTCATTGAGTGCCTCTACCAGATCTGCCAAACGATTCTCGTCCGTACCGGCAAAACGCCCCCATATATCGCGCGCGTGCGCGCCCTCGCTCACTATATATCCCCACGCGCGCAGGCGCGTTGCAGCCCCGTCGATATAGACAGGGTCAATCACACCGGAAGGGGAAACGACTCTTATGTGTGGAATCTTTTTCGACATGTCGACATCACGAGATCTCGAGGTCACGAGTATACTTTGTATTCAATCCAGTTAACGAACCGCTTCGGCAGCAGGCGCTCCAGGAAACAGAGCACACGGTATCCGAACCCACCCACATACTGCGGACGGGGACTATGACAAGTAGCGATATGATAGAAAAGTCGCGCCATCTGAATCGGTTTCATACCGTTACGCTCGTCGCGCTCCATCGCCATGATAGCTTTATTGGCACCCTTATAAATCTCCTCGCCTGCCGTCGATTTCTCTCGAACATCCGTAAAACGGGTACTCACATCGCCCGGCATCATCACACTCACGGAGATACCGAACTCCTTCACCTCGTTTGCCAGCGCCAAGGCCATGGCGTTGATAGCCGCTTTGGAGGCAGAATAGAAAGCTTGGTAAGGCACCGCCAGAATAGCGGCTACGGACGAGGTGTAGATGATACGACCGAAACGCTGCTTGCGGAGTTGCGGCAGTACCGCTTGCGTGAAACGGATAGCCCCTAAGAAATTGACATCCATCTGATGCTCCACATCGCTTATCTGCGTGAACTCCACCGGTCCTGATATACCAAAACCCGCATTGGAGATGACCACATCGATTGTATCGGTTTGCTTCAACACCTCCGTCATCGCCGTTTGGCAACTCTCTTCGGAACAAACATCGCAGTCCACATGCGTGATGCCGTCCTGCGTTTTGCCGTGCCTGCTCAACTCAAAAACACGCCAGCCACGCTCCGCAAAGAGCATGGCTGTCGCTTTTCCTATACCCGAACTACCGCCGGAGATAACTAATGTCTTCATATCACATCTGAGGAGCCCCCTCTTTGAGAACGCGTGCAATAATCTCCACCGCCTCGTCGATGATCGGCTCCGTATGGGTAGCCATCAGCGTGGTGCGCAACAAGCACTCACCTTCTACGCAAGCCGGCGCGATAACGGGGTTCACATAGACACCCTCGTCGAACATCTTCTTTCCGAAGAAGAGCGTATCGAGCGTCTTATAGGTGAAGATAGGTACGATAGGCGTCGGTGCCTCGATGATCTTCACGCCGTTGGCCAATAACTGCTTCTGGAAATACTTCGCAATCTTCATCAGACGTGCGGGACGCTCCGGGTCTTTGATCAACTGATGCAGCGCCTCCAGTGCCGTAGCGGCGGAACAAGGGGTGATAGATGCCGAGAAGATGAACGGACGGCTCACATGGCGCAACCAATCGGCAACGCGGTGACTCGTCAGCATACATCCGCCGATAGAAGCCAGCGACTTCGAGAAAGTCAGCATCGTGATATCCACCTTGTCGGTCAAACCGAAATGCGCTGCTGTACCGCGACCACCGGGGCCAAGTACACCGAAACCGTGCGCATCATCGACCATCACACGCGCACCGTATTTCTCGGCCAGCGCGCATATCTCCGGCAACTTACAGATGTCGCCGCGCATGGAGAACACACCATCGGTGATGATCAGTTTACCGGCATTCTCCGGGATGGACTTGAGCTGACGCTCCAGGTCCAACATATCCGAGTGACGATAGCGGAGCACCTTCGCATAACTCAGACGACAAGCGTCGTAGATCGAAGCGTGGTTCTCGCGATCGTTCAGGATATAATCATCCTTACCGCAGATAGCCGAGATGATAGCGAGGTTGGTCTGGAAACCCGTCGAGCAGGTCATACACTCCTCGTAACCCGTGAACTCAGCTATCTCTTTCTCGAGCTGTAAGTGCAGGTCCAACGTACCGTTCAGAAAACGGCTGCCGCTCACACCCGAACCATATTTGTCCAGCGCCACATGTCCGGCTTTGATAACCGCCTCGTTCTCCGTGAAACCGAGGTAGTTATTCGAGCCCAACATGATCACGCGGTGGTTCTCCATCTGCACCACCGGCGCCTGACGGCTCTCCAACTCGTGGAAATAAGGATAGATGCCTAATTTGCGAACTTGTTTGAGGGTCTCAAAATGGTCGCATTTTTCAAACAAATCCATATTAAAGGACGTTTAATTCTTTCAAAATAGCAGTTGTTTTGCGTACTGCAGCCTCACTCTCGTGCAGTTTAGCGCGCTCTTCATCACTAATATTCAACTCAAGAATCTTCTCGATACCGTTCTTACCGATGATACAAGGTACACCGATGGTGATATCCTTCATGCCGTACTCACCCTCGAGGGCAGCGGAGCAAGGAATCATCTTCTTCTGGTCCTTGATGATAGCCTCAGCTACCGAAGCAGCAGCTGCACCCGGAGCCATCCAAGCGGAAGTACCGAGCAGGCCGGTCAGCGTAGCACCACCTACCATGGTCGATTTAACTACGTTCTCCAGTTCTTCAGCGCTCAGGAACTCGCTTACATTGATACCTTTGTAGGTGGTGTAACTCGTCAAAGGAATCATCGTCGTGTCGCCGTGACCACCGATTACGAAACCGTCTACATCGTTGGCGTTGCACTTCAGCGCCTGGCTCAAGAAATATTTCAGACGTGCACTATCCAATGCACCACCCATACCGATCACGCGGTTGCGCGGCAACTTCAATGCATGCAGCGTCAGATAAGCCATCGTATCCATCGGGTTGGAAACAACAACGAGGATAGCGTTCGGGCTGTATTTCAATACCTGGTCGCAAACGGATTTCACAATACCTGCGTTCACGCCGATCAACTCCTCACGGGTCATACCCGGCTTACGCGGCAGACCGGAAGTGATGATAACAACATCGCTACCCGCAGTCTTGCTGTAATCATTGGTCACACCCTCTACTACGGTATCAAAACCCATCAACTGAGCCGTTTGCATGATATCCATGGCTTTACCCTCAGCAAAACCCTCTTTGATATCAATCAGACATACTTCGTTGGCTACCTCATTAACGGCCAACACATTTGCGCATGTAGCACCTACATTTCCTGCGCCTACAACAGTTACTTTAGACATAATGTTATATGATTTTTTAATGTTTATTCAAAATAGCTTGCAAAGTTACAACTAATTTTGTATATATACAAATAATTAAGAATAAAAATGTGAATTTATATTTTTTTTCATTTTTTCTTCGAAAAATTTGGTCATATCAAAAAAAAACAGTAATTTTGCACGCTTTTTCCGCGTTATGCGCGAAAGCACAAACATTATTAACTAATTAAATTAACAATTTACTACAATGGTAAATCATTATGAAACTGCCTTCGTTTTGACTCCCGTTTTGTCTGAACCGCAGACAAAGGAGGCAGTAGAAAAATTCGAGAATCTTCTCACGCAGAATGGCGGTACCATCCTGAACCGTGAGGAGTGGGGCTTGAAGCAACTCGCTTACCCTATCCAAGGTAAAAATTCAGGTTTCTACTTCATTCTTCAGTTTGATGCAGAGCCTGCAGTAATCGCTACCCTCGAGACCGAGTTCC
>Ga0247611_10004156_pt1 | contig 20406 bp, 16 predicted proteins | sample 177DNAGHGhighgp2_FD_192422 | JGI IMG/M metagenome (GOLD analysis project Ga0247611, IMG submission 192422) | Sheep rumen microbial communities from Palmerston North, Manawatu-Wanganui, New Zealand - 1770 DNA GHGhigh gp2 | ecosystem: Host-associated > Mammals > Digestive system > Stomach > Rumen...
TAATGCTTGGGAACTTCCGAATCCCTCCAGTCATTCCGATTGGAGGGATTTTACTATATGAAAGACTATTTATCTTTATAAGAAATACCTGTACAATGAAGAAGTTAATTATTACAGAAGAACAGGTGCACGCTCTGAGCAATATAATCGGTCAGAACAAGGATGAGAAGCTGCCGGAGAAGTCTGGGCCATACATCGTTAACCCGGAAAACGTCCTTCTCGTCAAAAAGTATCTTGACACGAATTTCAAAAAGGGGCAACTTGACAACATCGGCCCGGACGGTTTCCCAGCAAGGGTCAGAATTGTCGGAATGATGTCGCCAAACGGTGAAATTCTGCAGAACCTTGGGGAAATGCAGCTTGAAGACCTCCTGATTGAGAAATTCAAGAATATGTTCATTGATAAAGTTGAACGCCAGAAGTTTTTGCACCAGGTACTCCAAGACTGGTTTAATGATAAGATAGGGATGTTTGGAAACCTGTCAGTTAATATTTTGAAATAATATGAAAGTATTGTTAAGCGAAAACCAATTCAACGCTCTTTACGAGGAACTGTCCAAGGAAGAGATTGACCAGAAGGCAAACGAGGCGGACCAGAACCCCAGCCAACTACAGAAAGAAGCGGGAAATTACCGCATGGGGCACGTAAGGATTAAGGGTTTTGATATCAGTATTGAAAATCCGGTCGGGAGCAAAAGGTATTACGGCAAGGACAAGAAGAAATACAATGTAATGAAAAACCACTACGGTTATTTCACAAAGAGCAAAGGCAAGGACGGCGACCATGTTGACGTATTCCTGGGCCCAAACATTGAAGATTTTGATAAGGTATATGTGGTTGACCAGAAAATTAACGGGAAATTTGACGAGAGCAAGGTGATGTTCGGTTTCTCCTCAAAAAAGGAAGCAAAAGCCGCTTATTTTGCAAATTTCGAAAGCAATTGGCATGGTTTTATGCACATCACCGGCGTATCCCTTACAACCTTCAAGAAGTGGCTCTATCGCGGAAGAAAACAGCGTCAACCGTTTGCGGACTATGTTGAAATCCAGAAAAAGAAATTGAACGAGGAAAGGGAGAGGGAACTTAAAGACATTATGGGAGACCTTTCCTGGGAGCCGATAAGAAAAGAGGATAAGATGAACCTGGTGAATAAGGAAACCGGAGAATATCTTTCCCCGGAATGGTTCAATTGGTGCGGTTATATGGAAGACGGAATTTGTGTTGTAAGAAATGACCACGGAAAATATAACTACCTCCTTAACGACGGAACACTTCTTCTTGACGATTGGTATGATGACTGCGAAGAGTTCAGGAATGGAAAGGGTAGAATTGTCCATGATGAGGTTGTGGATGGCCAGTACCGTGTATTCTCCAATTACGTGGACAGAGAAGGAAACCTTCTTGGTGATTGGGAACTCTCAAGATAAATGATAAAATTATCTATGATGGGAAAAATAATTAAACTTGATGAACAAAGTCTCCGAAAAATTATCGTGTCGGAAATAAAGAACACCGTACATAAAGGCAGTTTGAATGAGGCCCGCGTAAAATCCACCGACGAGCTTGCCGACGGAGATTATGGGAAAATGTGCGGCATACTCAAGGGAAAAATAGAATCCCTGTATATGTGGAAAGACTATTGCGATACCCTTGAAGATTTACATTCATTAATTGCTAGAACATTTGATAGCATAATGGAATAAACGAGGAAAAAATAACTATTTATAGAAAAATAAAGATAGAATATGGCAAACAAAAAAGACCATCTTACACATTTAGCCCAAACTGTAAAGGCTAAGAAATTCGTTAACAAATACTTTGCAAAGAACGGTGTAATGCCGTCCCTTTCTCTTGTCAATGAGGCCAAAGCGTTAAGCGATGACGAACTTGCACAAGTTGATTACATCATGGAAGTTGACAACCTTGTTGAAATGGCCGGAGATTATAACGGTGGAACAATCGTAATTACCGGAGAAACCGTTTCCGAACTTGATGTCCCTGCCGATACCGCCATCAAGACCATCAAGGCTACTTTTGAAGATGATGTAACGATTAATTTCTCAACCCCGAAATCAGTTGGAGTTGAAAATCTCGGTAGCAATGTTATTGAGAATCTCACAGTTAATGCGCCAGCAGCAGCTGCAAGCACAACAATCACAGTATCAGCAAATTGCGGAACCATCATAGCAACTAATGCAAATGTAACGGTTCCAGCACCTTATACTGTTGAAAAGATTGTTCTTGTGACAGAGGAAGGTGAAACCAGTAACATATCAGTTAATGCCAACTTTGCAGAAGAGGCTACTATTGAAACTGAGACAACAAACGCTATAACGGTTTACAACAAGAACGGCGAGGAAAATCTTCCAAATCTTAACCTTGATGCTAAAAATGCAACCGTAACCATTAACAACAAGTGGAATGAAGTTGAAGCCGCAGTAAGTGATAACACGCTTTATATCAACGGAAATTGTCGCATCAACAAGCTTATTATGGTTAAGGGTAATGCAGTCGTTAATGTTCCAAGAGAGGCGGATATCGCCAATGTTGTTGCAGATAAAGAGCTTGCCGTAGGTACTTCCCTTGATTATGCAAAATTTAACATTGACAATGCAACATCATCAAAACTCGGTGGTGTCGGTGAAATGACATTGACGGAAGATATCACGAGAAGCGCTTCACTTGTTTCTCCTCTTGCACCGGCTTGGAATGCTGTATGGAACCTTAACGGTAAGACACTCGAGGTTACCGGCACACCAAAGAGCGGAGTTTATCTTAACAGGTACTACTCAAATCTTGAAGTTAATGGAGAAGGAACAATCCGCGCAGAGGGTGCTTACGGCTTGTGGAACAATTCAGGAAACGGCGGTAAGATTGTCATCAACGGTGGTAACATTGAGGCCCAGACGCATGCAGTATATGCCGAGAATGGCGTAATTGAAATCAATGGCGGTACTTTCAAACTGACAAATGCTGATACTGCTGAAAGGGACGAAAACGGTCGCCTTAGGTTCCTCATCAACTGCCTTGACAAGAACTACAAGGCTGGCACCGCGAAGATAATCGTCAAGGGTGGTAAGTTCTATGAATTTGACCCAGCTAACAACGTAGCCGAAGGTCCTGGTACAAAATTTGTTGCTGAAGGATATCATAGCGTAATGTCCGAGGAAGAAGGCAAGGAGGTTTATACCGTAGTCAAGGACTAACTTAAGACAAAATAAAAAACAATAAACCACGGACCTAAATCCGTGGTTTTATTTTTAATACAAAAAAGCGGAACCTTTCCCAGGTCCCGCCAAAACATGTACCTATAGCACGGCGCCTTGTCTCTCTAAATGATGCGCTCATCTACTATGGCAGTTTTCAGTTCATAACTATGTTTTTTTATCAAAAAAGTTGTTTTTAGGAAAATAAATTTGTATATTTCTATTACAGGTTATGTAATGCTATGAGTAAAACTTGGAAGAAAGGCGGGGTAACATACGATACAGATAAATATAGGTCTCTTTACCACGTTGATGAAGATAGTTTCTATAAAAGTGTATGGGAGGAGAGTCCATTCGTTGGACCAGATGCTTATAACAGGTCCCACATTGACCTTATTATTGAAAATCACAACAATGATGTTAATAACATTTTAGACCCGACGAATCCAGTTTTTAGCGCTCATGGAACTTTAAGCTCAGAAAGAGTAAAATTCATACCATAAAAAGTTTTTGAAATGATTAGTACACAAGGATTTAAACAAATAAAACTTGAAGATAAAACAGCAGTTGAAACATTCTGCACAAGCGACGGACTTTCTTTGCAAAGTCTGTTTTTTGCAGTATTCAACGAGTTCCCAAGTCTCTACACTTATAAAAGCGACGAAGCACATTCATCGTACTATTTTGATACGAAGGAAATTCTTGGGGATTTGAAGAACCTTTACGGAGAAGATGATGTTCAACTTGTTGTTTATACACTTTTAAACCTCCAAACATCAGAAGAAGATACTGGCTTAAACATATACCTCAAAAAAGAAGGATTGTTCGTCAGAGTTGAAAAATCACCAAGCGAAACCTACATCCTTTACCGTAATGGTAGCGAGGCTGAGGTTGAAAAGCTTACAGAGGAATTCAAGAAGTTCTATAAGAAACCGACCCTTCCTCCCAACAATGTCTATACTGTTGCGTACGAGAACGGTTTCTATCTTAACAAACTTCCGACTAAGGATTTCTCTGAGCTTGATATTTTGAGGCACTATAACGATGATTTTGCGGCGGAGAATGAAATTATCAAAAAGTTCGTTGAAACCGAGGACGAGAGTGGGCTTCTTATTCTTCACGGAGACAAGGGAACCGGTAAGAGTACGTATATCAGGCACTTAATCAGTTCAAATCCGGAAAAGAAGTTTGTGTATATACCGGCAAACCTGGTCGGTATTCTCAGCCAGCCGAATTTCAGTACGTTCCTTATGACGCTCCAGAACCACATCATCATTTTGGAAGACTGTGAAGAGGCAATCAAGGACCGCAAGACAAACGGAACCCCGGCAGCAGTGTCACTTTTGCTCAACATGACTGACGGACTTTTGAGTGACGGTCTTGGTCTTAAGTTCATTTGCACGTTCAACGACGATGTAAAAAATATTGACGCTGCCCTCCTACGCAAAGGTCGCCTTGTTTCAAAATATGAGTTTAAAGCTCTGTGTGTTGATAAGGCGAACGATTTGTTGAAGAGCCTTTATGAAGAGGATTATAAGAACGGAAAATATGAAAATGAGCCTGTAACGGAGAAACCGCTGTCATTGGCAGATATCTATCACTTCTACGAGGCATCATACGAAAAAGAAAGGAGAAAGATAATCTAATGGCAAAACAGGAACTTATGACTTTTGAGGGTGAAGTCATTGAAACCCTCCCGAATGTAATGTTTCGCGTAAGGCTTGACACAAACGGAATTGTTATTCTGTGCCAGGCATGCGGAAATATGAGAAGAAACTATATCAAGGTCATCGTTGGGGACAGAGTAAAGGTTGAGATGTCCCCCTACGACCTGACAAGAGGAAGAATAGTAAGTAGACTATAAACATAACACATTAAAATACAAAGAATTATGGCAAAAAGAAATTGGTTTGACAGCATTGAGGACGTAGTTCCCTCTGCTAAGTTTGAGTTCAATCTTCCTGCGTTCAAGAATGGAATGAACCTCGCTAAGACCCTTTTTGGAGAGCCTTTTGATTTGGATAATGTCAATGAGCACATCACCCCGTTTGACGATTTCATGGCAGCTCTTGATGGCTTCGGCTTCAAGGACAAGGGTGACCGCTATGAGATGGTAACGGGCCTCGGCGGTCACGAAGCTGCTGAGGATGCGGTGAAGGTTGAGCTTACGGGGAAGAACAACCGCACAGTTGAGATTACCTATGAGCACTCCACTAGCACTGACGAGAATAACTTCTACAGCCACTCGCAGAAGACAAGTGCCACACTTCCCGCCGATGCAGACGAGGAAACGATTAAGGCGTATTTTGACGAGAAGGACAATGTAGTGGTTTCCGTCAAGAAGAAGGCCAAGGAACCGGTTAAAAAGGGTCCTAGGCAGATTCCCGTAGGTGTAAGGCACAAGGACGAATAATGTGTTCTTTAGCAACCGCAGGCCGAAAAGCTTGCGGTTTTTTTTGAATCATATACCAATTGTCCAAAAGTGATTGAACCATGGGGAATCCTCACGGTTTTTTGTTTTCAGGAAGCTATTTATAGGAAATTAGTTTAGAATATGGAAGAATACATACATTACTTTGAAACCGAGGCCGAGTTCAACGAGGCAAGGAGCAAAAACTATACGGAACCTTGGGTATCCTATACTGAAGTCAGTGACAGGGTTGACTACAACAAGACGGAGGATGAAAAACTTTTCAGTACACCTTTCACCATTGAAGCGCTCGGGAATGGAAATATAACTTGGAAACTAAACTCAAAAACCGTCCAATACTCAAAAAACGGTGGTTCTTGGGAGACTATGAATAGCGCCACCACCATCTCTGTTGACGAGGGCGATGAAGTTCAGTTCAAGGGAACGAACACGAACTATGGCGATAATACTATTTCAACCACAATGCAATTCAATGTGAAGGGAAACATTATGTCGTTGACCAATGGTGATGGGTTTGTAACCGCTAATACCGTTAATGATGATGGTTTCCATTCTTTGTTTAGCGGGTGTACATATCTTGTGTCAGCAAGTGGCTTGAAACTCCCTGCTACTACATTGGCATTTGATTGCTATTCAAGTATGTTCCGAGGTTGCACAAGCCTCACAACCGCCCCAAAAAAACTACCCGCTACGACATTGGTAATTTATTGCTACCGTGAGATGTTCTATGGTTGCACAAGTCTCACCACGGCTCCTGAACTACCTGCTACAAGATTGGCGAATAGTTGCTACAGCACTATGTTCCAAGGTTGCACAAATCTCACCACGGCTCCTGAACTACCCGCTACGACATTGGCAACTTATTGCTACTCAAGTATGTTCGACGGTTGCACAAGTCTCACCAAGGCTCCTAAACTGCCAGCTACGACATTGGCGACTAACTGCTACCAGTATATGTTCCTGAATTGCACAAGTCTCACCACGGCTCCCGAAGAACTCCCCGCTACGACACTGGCGAATAATTGCTACTTATATATGTTCGGCGGTTGCACAAGTCTTACACGCGCCCCTGAACTTCCAGCGACCACACTCGCGAGCAATTGCTACCAGGGCATGTTCAGCCGTTGCACAAGTCTTACACGCGCTCCTGAACTTCCAGCGACCACACTCGCGAGCAATTGCTACCAGTAGATGTTCAGCGGTTGCACAAGTCTCACCACGGCTCCCGAAGAACTCCCCGCTACGACATTGGCGAATTATTGCTACAATAGTATGTTCCAAGGTTGCACAAGTCTCACCACAGCACCTGAACTCCCCGCTACGACATTGGCGGACTATTGCTGCCAAAGTATGTTCAGCGGTTGTACAAACCTAACAACAGCACCGGCTCTACCAGCGACAGCACTCACGAGAAATTGCTACCGTGAGATGTTCTACAGATGTACAAGCCTCACCACGGCCCCAGAACTACCTGCTACGACATTGGCGACTAACTGCTACATGAATATGTTCTACGGTTGCACAAGTCTCACCACGGCTCCCGAAGAACTCCCCGCTACGACATTGGCGAATTATTGCTACAATAGTATGTTCCAAGGTTGCACAAGTCTAACGACGGCTCCAGAACTGCCAGCTACGACGTTGGTAAGTAGTTGCTACAACAATATGTTTTTTGGTTGCTCAAGTCTCAAGTATATCAAGGCCATGTTCACTACAACACCATCAACAACATATACATATAGCTGGGTCGGTGGTGTGGCATCAACAGGTACATTTGTAAAGAATGCATCAGCAACTTGGACAACTACAGGAGACCACGGTGTTCCTACAGGATGGATTGTTCAAACCGCAACGGCATAAATGAGCGAAAGCCACGGGTCACCGTGGCTTTTCTTATGTCACCATCTTCATGTCCTTATAGTAGTACATTCCAATGGTTTTTTGTATCCTGCGGCTATTTATATCAGTATGGCAAAATCTTTTAACATAACGAGGAACGACCTTAGGAATATAATAAACGAGGTGTGCCGGAAGATGGCCTACCTCAATGAGAACATGGCCGAAGGCGGTGCAGCTGGTCATATGAGTCACCCCTTTGATGCCGACGAATTTACTTTTGGCGACTATAAACAACTTGTTAATGATTTGTTCAACAGTAGGATTGAACGTTTTACAGAGAAACTTGACGGTATGAATATCTTCGCCTCGGTTGATATGTCCGGGAAGGTGCGTTTTGCCAGAAATTCAACCGATTTAAAGAGCGCTGAAGGCGGAATGGACCCGGCTGGTATGCAGGAAAGATGGGGAAGCGACGGAAAGGACCCAACCATTCTTGGTGCATATACAAAGGCATACAACTTATTCGGTGATATTGTCAGCAAACTTAATGACCCGGTTGCCTTTTTCAACGGGGAAGGGTACCGAATTTACGCAAACTGTGAGGTGATTGCCGGAGTACACCCGAATGTAATCCTTTACCCGAAAGATGTGTTGTCATTCCACGGTCTTGCGGCTTTTACAACGGACGGTAAAGCGACGGAGGTAAATCTTCCGGACGAGATTTTTGACAAGAAGATGGAAATACTGTCAAGGCTGCTTCCGGACGTTAAATCACAATATGGTGAGGCACAAGTTACTCCAGAGGTCGTTATTGACGTAAGGGAAAACAATGAAAAAACCATTGAATATTTTACCTCACTCATTGACCACATAGAAGAATATGCTGGGGTTGATGACAATACGACCATAATAGATTACCGTGGAAAGTTATTGCCTGAGTGGATGGCTGATAATGGCTACGGCGTATTACTGAATAACAATTTCACCGAGCCGCTAATTCAAAGGTGGGTGTATGGGTTGAAAACCCCAAATCTCGGTGTAATTAAAAGGACTATCTTAAAAAGCGGATTACCGAACGCACAGGAAATACACGATGCGGTTGTTTCTTTTGAAGGTAAAAACCGAGCCGCCGACCCAGTTGCTGTTGCATTAAAGCAAATCATGGAACCGGTTGAAATGTTCTTCTATCGCCTTGGTAATGAGATTATTAGAAGATGCAAGGACTATGCGAACCTTGGGCGTGAAGGGATTGTGCTTGATGGAATATTGAAGCAACTCGCCGCAACAAAGGAACTCATAGCAAACTCCGGCGACCTTGAATTACAGAATAAGATGACAGACCTATTACGGAAACTGGCCGAACTTGAATTCAACTACAATTCAATGGAAGGTGTGGTCTTTAACTATCGCGGACATACTTTCAAACTGACCGGAACGTTCGCTGCATTGAACAGAGCAATAAACCTAAGGATTGACTACGCTAAAAAATATAATAAAGAAAACCAGGCTTAACGACCTGGTTTTTCTTATTATGGAAATTTTCTTACTTTAACTGGCTCTTATAGAGGAGCTGATTGCCCGTTTCAAGGATTTCATCAAGGACGGCGCATACATTGTCATAGTCCTTGTTCCCGGACACGCTTTCTTTCACCCCGCTTGCAAGGCCAACAAGTTCGTTTATGATGGTCTTGAATTCCGTGTCTGATGAAGGCTTCTTGTCACTTATCTTAAGTTCAACGTCCCTGTCACCAAGAAACGCTTCAGCCAATCCATCTTCCCAATCACAGAAGTTTCCAATAGCTTCGTCAGTTACCATGTGGAGGGCGTATTCGTCAGTATTCCAGTGGATTTCCCTAACCGGTTTCTGTGCATTGTGAAGGAATGATATCAGTTCCTTAATCTTGTTGTCGGTTTCGTCGCTCCTTTCCTCGTTGAGAGCCTTTCTTACGGATTCCGCGATTATCTTGCGTAATTCCCTATCTGTCAATCTTATCTGTGCCATGTGGTCTTCGTTTTATTAAGTTCTTATTATACTAAAATCCATTACATTGATGTTTGAATACCTGTAAGGGTCTCCGTTCGGGTCCATTGCATATCCAATCGTAACCTTCAAATATTTCAGGTCGTTAATGTCCGGGAATTTATTATTGCTTCTATATACGTTACTGCTCGTCAGATTATTATAACACACGAATGCGTTTGTACTCGCCGACGGGGTATAGGTAATTGTCAAATCATATTCGCCAAGCACGTTTGTTGTTATCCAGCTCGGGTTGATTGTTGTGTTTGTGTTACTTCCGCCTGAAAATTGCGTTCCAAGTTGTATGTATTTGTTCGTGCCACCTTGCCTAAGTTGGAAACCATACCAAGGTTGCGGGCTTGCCCTCTTCATGGTAAGGACATTGTGGTGGTTCTCGTCCTGTCCGGCTGGTTGAGCAGTGAAATCTATCGTGAAATGAAGGTGAAGGGTGAACCCGTGGGTCAAGTCAAACGCATAGTATTCGGTATTCACACCATCCCCATTATATGTCTTTTCACCGTCAGGATTACCGGAAGTGTCAACGGTATAACCAGTAACAACAGGTTCCCCGTTCTCATATTCAATTCCCTGTGTGCTTACATTACCATCAGTATCTCCGGAAGCGTTGATTGTTTCGGTCGGGTCTCCGTTCTCATCGTAGGTTGTTGATGTGCTGTCGTATGAGCCGTCAGCATTGGTGTTAGTCTCGCTTTGGGTCGTCTGAATAGTGTTGCCGCTCTCGTCGGTAACAACACTGACTTTGCTGATAACAGAGCTTCCATCACCATTGTCGGTTACTGTTGTCGTGGTTGTAGTCGTATTTCCACTAGCGTCAACCTCCGTATCTACCGTAGTTTCTGATGACGCACCAGCCTTATAGGTTATAACCATGTCATGAGTGGCCGTAAATGAGGAATATACCGCCTGAATCGTAATATCTGAATTACTTGCGGCGGTTGAAAACGTAACCAAGCCAGTATTGTCAATGGTTGCATAAGTTCCACCACTCACGATACTCCACGCCACATTATTTGTTATCGGTGTGTCGTTAAGCACTGCGAGACATTGACAAGTTTCAGCCGAATCCGTGGTTGGAGCGGCTATTCTGAAAGTATAAACTGCTGGTATGTTCCCGCCGAAGACTGATATGTTTCCGTCAATATAGTCAAGAAAATTCTGTTGGCTTACAACTTCCCAAGAATTACTGACTTTCTTATAAAAACCAATCACTTCGGCAAAATGCGCGTTCCTTTTTATGTAGACTGTTGCCATATTTTACCGAGGTTTTGTTCTTTATGATGTTTGAAGGTAAATGTCCCCGTTATTCCCTAAATTTTGGTCGGGTGGATTTGTTCCGGAGTATACGGTAATCGGGCTGGTCCAAGTTGGCGTCCCGTTAACCAATGAAAGGAACTGTCCATTTGTTCCGCCGGTAGGTACGTGTATGTTGCCATTATCTGTGTGTGCCGTCGTTGCTGCAGAAAGTGCGACCACATTGGTATATGCGGAGGCACCCGAGAGAGCATTGTTCCGTATCGTTCCAAGGTCGTTTATCGCATCCTGTTTTCCGCTCCAGGTTGTCTTGTCCTGCGCCGTAACGTGGATAGTGCTGTTTGTTATGTGTGAATAGGTTGCTGAGGAAAGCGGTTCTATATCACCACCACCTCCTCCACCTGTATTGCCTGACAGTTCATCAATTCTCCGGTCAAGGTCGTTAATTGCCGCAGCCGCCACATATTCCTTTGATTTCACGGCGGCGGACAAACTCAGGACCGTAGCGGAAATTTCTAGGACAGCCCCAGACAGAGGCTCAATAATTGACGTATTTCCCGACAGTTCAAGCACCCTATCGTTCAAATCGTTAAATGCAGCTGCAGTAACCTTCTCATTATCATTCACTTCCTTTGTCAGTGCGCTATATGCGTCAGCAATGGATGTTGAACTGTTGACAAATGGAATGCCGCTGTACGTGTAACCGCTACCAAGTATCATATCAACATGGAAGTCACTGATATTTCCGCTCAGTTCAATGACCCTGGAATTGAGGTCGTTGAATGCCCCGGCCGCAACCTTTTCGTCATCAATCATCTCGCTCGTCAATGCACTGTATGCATCAGCTATTGATGTCGCGCTTGTCACATAAGGAAGACCGCTGTATGTGTAGCCACTTCCAAGTATCATATCAACATGGATGTCGCTGATACTTCCACTAAGTTCGTTAACCCTGCTGTTAAGGTCATTAAGTGCCTCGGCTGCGACTACTTCCGTATCAAGAACCTCCTTTGTCAAGGCACTGTACGCGTCGGCTATTGATGTCGCACTTGTTACATAAGGGAGTCCGCTGTATGTGTAACCACTGCCAAGGGAATCGTCCCATACGAAGTCAAAGCTGATAACCGTGTTTGCTGACGGGGAATAAGTCCCAGCAACCTCACCGTTCGTTTCAATGGTTAAAACTCCGCCTATCCTGTCGTTGATATCGTTGAAAGCCGCAGCAGTAACCTTCTCATTATCAATAATTTCGTTTGTCAATGCACTATAAGCATCGGCGATTGTCGTTGAACTGTTGATGTACGGAATGCCACTGTATGTATATCCACTCCCCAGTATATTGTTGCTGTTGATTATATTTAAAATTTCCGTCTCACCAATAAATTTTTCATATGTAGTACTGGATTCGTCACTTCCAACCTTAATCCACAAAGCTGGGTCATTAGGGGTGTGCTGTACCGCTATCTCACCTAAATACATATTGGCACTGATAGGTTCAGTCGTGCCAGTGCTTGTATGTACGTTAATTATGTGTTTCGTTCTTGGCATCTTTCAAGTATACTTTACTTTCTATAAATAGTCTTATAGCGGCTATTTTCTCTTTAATAAAAGGAAAAAAGGCCAGAAGATTTATTCAACTGGCCAATATTGAGTATTTGTTTCTTAAACAATGAGTGGTGGTCCGGCGACAAACGGGGTGTCTGATATTGAAGCATAAAACTGGTCATTAAAGGTATCGTACATACCAACAACATTATTTACAATCGCCGGAACGAAAGAACGCTCCATGCCAAGTCTCAGATAATGAAGTCTTCCATAGAAAGTGTCATGATAATGTATACTCCCTATGTCACTTTTAACGCCACCAACCCCCAACGTAAGGTTACTAACAAATGTACTGCTTACCCCGGTAATATTAGCATTATAACTCGTACCATTTGCCATAACAGCAGCCCTGCTTGAGTTTTTATCTTTAACAATTACAACTTCCTTACCAGTAAATGAAGTTCCCGCTTCAACGGTCTTAGTGTATGTAGAGCCTGATGTTGGGCCCATTCTCCAATAAATTGCTTTATTATCCTGAGAATCACCTGTCCTACCGAAATCTATTTCAAAAGGATTGGCGGCTGGGCGACACCCGAAAAGGCCATGCCATCTCGGAGTTCTGCTTGTCGCAGCGTATCTGACAGTAAAATCATCAGTATATTTTCCATAGACACCAGAATCAAAATAAGAATTCCCGCTAGCTGTTATATATTCAAGTCTGGTATAGGCCTTTGTGTTAAAGGTACCATATTCAAAATTTCCAGTACCTGCATTCGTAAACAGCGTATTGCTTACTGAATCATATAGGCCGATTACACCGTTTTCCTGCTTTGGCGTGAAATCTCTAACAAGTACCCCGTTTTTATATATCTGGCAGGCACATATATCTATACGCATGTTACTATCCGCATGGGCGCCGTTGTTGTTGAGCCCAATTAAATGTATTGGATGGCTTGTTGAAAACGTATGCCCAGAGCTTTTACCAACCACATACTCACCATCAACAAAAAGAGAACCTTGCTTCAATTCATATTTATGATAATCTGTAAAATAATTCCAATTAGCAAGAGATATTGGTTTATTATTTGCATATACAGCTCCGATTTTTCCAGTATTAGGACTTTTGTCGGCATATACATCAAAGCATGAGTCGGTTGACGAAACCCTTGAGCCAAAAAACCATGTGTAAGCCGAACTTTCCGGGTTGAAATTTCTTGCCCATACGGTAATGCTCGTTGATGAATCTGGGATGATTCCTGTATCAATGTATGAACCATCTTTTCCCCCTCTGATATACGGAATGATTTTTGCTTCATCATTATCATCAAAGTCAGGCCCGGCAATGAAAGGACTATCCGTTTCGGACTTGTAAAACCTATCGTTGTATGTGTCATAAAATCCGGCTATACCACCAACCAAAGCTGGTACGTAGTTTCCGTCTTTTCCGATACCAACATAGTACATATCTCCTTCAAAAGATTGGGATGGTAGGAAAGCCCCGTTTTCAAAAGTACCGCCAATGATAAAGGATTGGTTCGTCGTGTAAGCCGTGTTGGAATTGAAAGTCTTTTGAGCACCGAGCAGTACATTGCTTTTGTATGCAGTAAAAGTGTTACCTGATTTGGTCAAGCTTAATTTTGCCCCATAAAAACCATCTGTACTGATTTGGTTGGTCTGACCGCTGTATCCGGCGCTTATATTGTAGTTGGCTGTTGAAGTATTTCCAAAGAAATATTCACAACGTTTCTGTGTGCTATATCTTGCGCTGACCGGAATGTTCCATTTCGGGGTGCTTGCTTTGGAGGCCACCTGTGTAACGAATGAAGAAGAATATCTACCGATAATTCCCGTATCAATATATTGTTCGGAAGTGGATGTCACATACTTGATTGGCTTGTATGCATGCGGGTCGTATACATTATAAGTCAGTTCTCCATTACCTGGATTGCCATATACAGTATCCGTTATTGAATCATAGAATCCTACGTAAGGTGTCTGGACAGGTGTGAAATCTCTGACAAGAACGTTGTTTTGGTAAATTTTGCATGCCATGATGTCAATCGGATATCTTGACCCCCAGTGCTCACCTCCGTGGTTTAAACCGAACAAATGTATACTAAAACTGCTTACTAGTTGGTCATCTAGAGTTTCAGCTTTTAGTACATCGTCAATGAAAAACTGATTGCCGTTTATCTCGTATTTGTGATAGTTTGAAAAGTATCTCATTATTGCCCCATTCACGTATACCTCATTTGTAGCGAACTTGAATCGTGCGCGGTCAACAGCATCTACATCTGGGGCACATAGTTCGAACTCATCAACCGACACCGAGGTCCTTGAGCCAAGCATGAATCCTCCGTACGGGACCCAGTTTCTTGCCCATACAATAATTCTTGTATTATTGTCTGGGATGATTCCTGTATCTATATATGGCTCTGACCCTTCGCCACCTCCACGGATATATGGTATCCTTTCCGGCGCTTGTGTATTAGCTGCAGCTAATATTATCCTTCTACGTAGTGCATCCATATCATTAAACTCCTACAATAAACGCATATCCATCCATAATGGAAACTTCATAGTGGGCGTTGGCGACGAGCACCGGGGAACCGTTCTGAACACAATTTCCTGCCCATTTTGTTATACCTGAAGGCCATGTCACGCTTGGTGGGTTGGTACTGGTTTCAAACGTCCAATAGTAATGATTTACAATATCTTCGGATTCGGCCGGGGCAAGAACAAATGAATATGTTCCCATTAACGTGCCTAGGTTATATACAACGTTTGGCTCAAATCCATCCGGACCGATTGTTGTCTTGCGCTTTGTATTAATATTATCGGAAAGTTCAGCAACACTTCCGCTCAATTCCATGACTCTGTCATTAAGGTCGTTCAATCCACCCGCTGTAACAAGTTCATCATCAATAACAACCTTTGTTATGGCACTATAAGCGTCTGCCATCGTCGTGGCGCTATTGACATAAGGGAGACCGGAATAGGTATAACCACTTCCAAGTATCATATCAATGTGGAAGTCGTCTATCTTCTCGTTGATTGTATTTATGTCCCCGCTCATGGCGAGAATCCTGTCGTTGAGGCCATTGAGAGCTGCAGATATGACTTTCTCATCCTTGCGAAGAACTTTGGTCAATGCGCTATAGGCATCGGCGATGGTTGTTGCACTATTGACATAAGGGAGACCGGAATAGGTATAACCACTTCCAAGTATCATATCAACGTGGAAGTCTGCAACATTTCCACTGATTTCAATAATTCTGTCATTGAGGTCATTCAAGCTTGCTGCAATAACCTTCTCGCTATCATTTATCTCGTCTACCAGTTCAACATAAGCGCCAGAAGTTGCTAAAACTCTGCCGTTAAGGTCATTTAGTGCAGTTGCAGCAACTATTTCAGACTCAATCACTTCTTTTGTAAGAGCACTATATGCATCAGCAATTGATGTTGCGCTTGTTACATACGGAAGTCCTGAGTATGTATATGAAGGGCCAAGAATCGCTGTCTGGGCGCTCCAAGAGGTTACTGCGGAAACAACGGTAATGGCTGAATCAGAGGTTGAAGCACTGAATATCTTGTTCGTCTTTGCCAGTGTAAGCGCGTGGCCCTTCGTTCCTCCAGTAGTGATTCCGGTAATTGCGGCCGTAGCGGTGTTTGATGCAGTCCCATTCGTCGTGGAAACCGATGTCTCTTCAATTTTTGCGACATTGTTCGTTACGACACTTGTTCCGTTCTGTGTCACGCTGGTAATCGCGCTGTTCCACTTTGTCTTGTCATTAGCCGTTACGTGGACCGTAGTATTTGCCGTGTGTGTGGTTGTCGCGCCGGATAACGCTACAATCTGTTCAGCTGAAGCTGCACTGAACATGTTGGACGTAATCTGGTGGTTGCTTACCGTAAGACTCCCAACTACATTTCCTGTTCCGGTAGATGCCGTGCTCAACTGTGTTTCCGTGAAAGAGGTAAGGACAGACCCGGTAGTTACCCCGACAATATGCCCGGCTCCGTCATAGGTAATACCCTTTACTGCACTGGCCGCTGTCGCTGTGGTTGTTCCTCCAGTCTTTGTCGCGGTCGTGGCCGTATAGTGGTTTCCGACAGCGGTAACATGTTCATCGGTATTAGCCGGTATATTGACTGTCTTGCTTGCCGAACCGTCAAAAGTAATAGTAGAGGTCGTGCCTCCGGTAGCATTCAGCATGTTGACCGTAAGTGCGCTCTTTACCTTGGTTGCTACAGCTGCATTTGTAGCAGAATCTGCCGTAGCCGCGCTGTTAACCTTTGTAGTTTGAATCTTCGTTGTAAGGTCTGTTACCTGTCCCGTTGTGATATTCCCAGTAAGGGTTGCTGCCGAATCTGCCGTACCCGCACTGAAAATCTTGTTGGTCTTTGAAATGGTAAGAGCGTGGCCCTTTGTTCCGCCACTGGCAACAGAACTCACAACTGCTGTGGCGGTGTTTGTGGCCGCGTTGTTTGTAACTGAAACAGATGTTTCAGCCGTTACGACACTGCCCGTGACAACATCAATGACGTGATTCTTACTATCAAGTCTAACACCTTTGATGAAGTTTACGGTAGCTGCGGTAGTACCCTTCGTGCTAGCGCTTGTTGAAGGAGTATAGTGACCAGTCTCGGTCGTTGCGGTATCGGTAAGACTTGCATTGACCCAAGCCGGTTTGTTGCTTGAAATTGAAAGAACCTGTCCGTTTGAACCGTTTGCAAGCGACTTGACCGTATGTTCACCAGCGCCAAGAGTTACGGTATCTGCAGTGAGGCTACCAGTTACGGCACCATCAAGGTTCTTCTGGACCACATCCCACTTCCCGCTTGACCTTGCAATGATGAAGTCTCCGGTCTCTGCGGTCTGTGCTGCTCCGGTTGCGGATTGTGCGGCCGTGAGGGCAATCTGGGCCGTCGTTATGTAAAGGTCTCCAACGGTTGAAGTTGTCGGGAGCGTAGCTGTTGCGCCCTTGTAGTCAACGCTGGAAGTGACAAGGCCTTCAACGTACTGTTTCACATCATAAGCGTCAGCAAGGCCTTGTCCGGTTGCGCTAGCGGTTTCAACGCCCTGCTGTTTTACCGTGGCAGTTTGCATCTTCGCGCCAGCATTGCCAGATTTTGCACTCATGTTAATATATGTGCTTCCACTGACAATCTGCAATGCATTGTCAGCCCTCGTGCCCTGGGTTGTCGTAGCAGCAGTTGTAAGATAAGTTGCACCCTTCGTGAGAGTGAGAATGTTGTCGGCAATTGAATACTCAGTAAATGCATTCCCTGTACCGGCGCTTGTTACTCCGGTTACTGCGGCATTCCACTTTGCCTTGTCAGCGGCGGTTACGTGTACTGTCGTGTTTGCTGTGTGTGCCGTAGTTGCTGCAGAAAGAGAATTGACCCTCGTATATGCTGACGCGCCAGACAGTGCGTTGTTCCTGATTGTGGCAAGGTCTGAAATTGCATCTTGTTTACCATTCCATGTGGTTCTGTCGGTCGCGGATACATGAGAGGCGGCACTGTTTATGTGTGCTACGGTTGCGGAAGACAAGGCTGAAACCTGTCCGGACGTAGCGGCTGTAATTCCCTTGGCCAATGTGAGTGCATGACCTGTTGCCGTAATGTTCGTGATTACGTTTCCGTTTCCTGTTGAAGAAGTTGTGATGTCGCTTTCAGCCGGTACGGCAACCTCACCAACGGCACTAATCTTACCGTTCGTAATTGTAACCGACGTAAGATAATGTCCGCTATCAGATGTAACACCCGTTGAATCAAGTTTTCCAATCTCATTGTTGGTGTAGGTTTGTGCTGAACTGAAAACAGATGCGGCCGAAGCACCAACAAGGGCAATTGTTCCGGCGGATAATGCCTCCACTTTCGTATAAGCAGAAACTCCGGAAGTCCATGCATTGTTCCACCTCGTTCTTTCTGTTGAAGTTATGTGTGCGGTTGTATTGGCAGTGTGTGCCGTAGTTGCAGCGGAAAGACCGTCAAGGTCATCCTTCGCCGCGGCGGTCATGCCCTTTGTAAATGTCATTGAGTGGCCCGTGCTTGAAACAGCCGTGAATACATTTCCTGTACCAGCGGTTGATGCTGTTATTGCCGGTGCGGAAGGAAGATTTGCCTCCGTAATTCCGCTGATTTTACCATCCGCGATTGCAATTCCGGTGATATATTTTCCGGCCGTTACAGCTGTTGAAGAATCAAGGCCGGTAATTGCACTATTAACATAACTTACAGCCGACGAATAAACACTTGCAGCAGAAGAGGCCACGAGTGATATTGTTCCGCCTGAAAGCTTTGAAAGCTGGTCGGCGGAGGCTGCACTGAACATCGTGGTAGTAATCTTGTGGTTTGAAACCCCGATGCTCCCGACAACATTTCCGGTCCCCGTCGTAGCCGTGCTCAGTTGTGTTTCGGCGGTAATGACGGTCCCGAGGTTAACTATTCCGTTGGTCGGACGCTTTGTCGTATTGTTCATGGTAATGCCACAAACATAGTTGTCCAAAGCTTCCGTAATCGCAGAAATATTTCCGTCAACATAATTTTTAACCTCTGTACTACCAATGAACTTTTCGTATTGGTTGCTTGATTCAGAGGTTCCCATCTTTATCCAAATTGCAGGATTGCTTGGTGTGTGTTGTACTGCTATCTCGCCCAGATATAAGCTAGCCCCAGTAGGTGCCGTTGTCCCGGTACTTGTATGAACATTAATAAGGTGCTTCTTTCTTGCCATAAAATTAGATATACTTTACTCTGTATAAATAGTCACCTAAAACAAAAGCCCCCTTGACGAGGACTTTTTTTCTTTAATAAAACCGTTTAGATTTTTTTCCAAATCAATTTGCTGGATTTCTATAACGGAAAACAAAAACGCAATTTTCCGGCACCGGGTTATTTGAGCCAACCATACTCTTCTGTTTGAAATCTGACACCCATTGGCCGTTTCCGCAGCACATGGCAATATGCCCGTGCGGGTGTCCGGCGCATTTTGCCATGACCATTACATCTCCTGGATTACCCGCCGTCGTTTTGTCAATCTTATACCAACCGTTTTCTGGCAATATTTTCAAATAGTGCCAAGCCTCAGTTGCAGGTACAATCCCGGACGGCAGAGTAAGGCCTCCAGCATTCAGCGCCATTCTAACGTTCCTGGCACAATGTCCGTTAAGCTCTCTGGTATAATAAGGCGTTGCGTGGTTCAATAGGAATGAAACGGCTACGGATACGTTCAAAGTTTCGTGCGCGTCGTAATTTTTTCCTTTTCCGCCCGTAGCTATATCTGGCACATAGTCCGGCGCGGCACCCCCATCAGGAACAGCACCTACAGAACCGAATAGCCATTGTCCGAGCGAGCCTAAATCCCCGTTTGCCGCCTTTTCCTGCCAATCTGACGGAAGGGCCTTTTTCGGGAACCGCCGCATCGCATCCAAAGCTCTCCCAAGATTTATGCCCTGCGGCCTCTGTCCGTTCTTGAAATTTGCAGTAAACGCGTTCGGGTCATACAGTTCCATTAGAATCATTTCCTGTATGATTTCCTTGAGCTCGCTCTCCTTTATCAAATATTTCTTGTTTTTCTTCATTTAGATACAATACCATAGTATAAATAGCTTTATTTATCGTTTTATCTGACTATTTATAATAAAGAAATGTTTTACGAGATATGGCTAGACAACAGATAGTATTGAGTGAAGAAAAACTCAGAGAATTCATATCATACTCCGTTGCAAGACTCCTTAAGGAAGCATACGGAAAAGCGATTTATGACAGGAACGGCGAATATGACGGTGCGGAAGAAAGCAATTACGGTAAAGATTCCTTCGTGTTTGAGCCGGACATTGACCAGTATTTGAGAGACGAGGTTGATTTTCCGTCCCCGATAAAGGTTGAGGTATCTTTTACTCGTTCGGAAGGGATGAAGGGTGACGGTTATATGCAACCAGATGACCCGGACAGCTATGAGATTGACTCCTGGAGAATCGTAAACGACGACATACCGAATGAGGTACGAAAAGAGGTTGAAGACGCGGTCCGCCAATACATGGAGAACGACTTTGACGTGGAGGAAGCCGCCAGTGAGTATGGA
>Ga0247611_10004157_pt1 | contig 20399 bp, 16 predicted proteins | sample 177DNAGHGhighgp2_FD_192422 | JGI IMG/M metagenome (GOLD analysis project Ga0247611, IMG submission 192422) | Sheep rumen microbial communities from Palmerston North, Manawatu-Wanganui, New Zealand - 1770 DNA GHGhigh gp2 | ecosystem: Host-associated > Mammals > Digestive system > Stomach > Rumen...
TACACATTTAATTAATTGTTCTTGAAAAAAACAATAATAACAGTAAATATACAATTAATCTTTTTGTAAGGTCTCTTTTTATTCTTAACTGTAGCTCTATTCACTTCACGTGATTTTAAGAATAATGAAATATATTATTAATACATAATATTTGTTATTTATAAGATTAACTTTGCAAGTTTACTGTCATTCTTTGTGATTATTTTAACAAGTATAAGTAAACAAAAACCATAGTGGCTGCCTAGAATAACTTCTAAAAATTATCCTGTAACCAAGCTCTAGGAAATCCTAGAGCTATGTATACACTATGCGACCACTATGGTCATTATATTTATGCAGTAAAAATATTACTTATCGTTAGCTGCAACAACACCTGGTAATTCCTTACCTTCAAGGAATTCAAGAGAAGCTCCACCACCTGTAGAGATGTGAGTCATCTTGTCACCAAATCCTAAATTATTAACAGCAGCAGCTGAATCACCACCACCGATAATTGTTGTAGCATCTTTTAAGTTAGCTAAAGCTTCAGCAACTGCTATTGTACCCTTAGCAAAGTTATCAAATTCGAATACACCCATTGGTCCATTCCATACAACTGTCTTAGCATCCTTAAGAGCATCCTTGTATAATTCGCATGTCTTTGGTCCAATATCCATACCCATATCATCAGCTTCCTGATGGCCAGCTTCAACGATTTTGCTTGGAGTGTCGTTCTTAAATTCCTTAGTTGTTACTGTATCGATAGGAATTAATAACTTAACACCCTTTGCTTCAGCCTTAGCCATCATTTCCTTAGCATAATCAAGATAATCATCTTCTACTAATGACTGACCAACGCTACCGCCCTTTGCTTTCTGGAATGTATAAGACATACCACCACCAATAATAAGTGTATCAACCTTATCAAGTAAGTTGTTAATTACAGGAATCTTTGAAGAAACCTTAGAACCACCTAAGATAGCAACGAAAGGTCTAACTGGATTATTAACAGCATTTCCAAGGAAATCGATTTCCTTCTGCATAAGGTAACCAACTACAGCTGTATCAACGAACTGAGTTACACCAACATTTGAGCAGTGAGCTCTATGTGCAGTACCAAAAGCATCATTAACAAATACATCAGCAATTGAAGCTAAATCCTTAGAGAAAGCTTCACCATTCTTTGTTTCTTCAGCTCTAAAACGTGTATTTTCAAGTAAAATGATATCACCATCATTCATTGCTTCAACAGCAGCCTTAGCATTATCACCTACTACTGTATCATCAGCAGCAAACTTAACTTCCTGACCAAGTAATTCTGATAATCTCTTAGCAACTGGAGCTAATGAGAATGCAGCATCTGGTCCCTTTGGCTTACCTAAGTGTGAGCAAAGAATAATCTTTCCACCATCTGAAACTAACTTCTTAATTGTAGGAAGAGCAGCTACAAGACGTGTCTCATCAGTAATCTTGTCCCCGTCTAATGGTACATTAAAATCACATCTTACTAATACTCTCTTGCCCTTAACGTTGATATCATCAACTGACTTCTTATTAAGCATAATATTTTCCTCCATTTTAGAAAAAATTCTGTAATTGAGCTACAGACCAATTAACACCTAAAATGATGCTTGATGGTCTGTATCCCAGTCACTATTTTTAAAAATAACCGGAGAACGCTAATTAAAGTATTCTCCGGTTTAAAATCTCACATAAGCGAAATTAATAAGTACTGACTATTAAGTCAACCACCTAGAATTAGCCTAATTCAGCGAAGTACTTAATTGTTCTTACCATCTGGCTTGTGTATGAATTTTCGTTATCATACCAAGAAACAACCTGTACCTGGTATGTTGTATCATCAATCTTAGATACCATTGTCTGTGTAGCATCGAATAATGAACCAAATCTCATACCAACGATATCGCTAGATACGATTAATTCTGTGTTGTAACCGAATGATTCTGTAGCAGCAGCCTTCATAGCAGCATTGATAGAATCAACTGTTACTTCCTTATCAGACTTAACAACAGCGATAAGGATTGTTGTAGAACCTGTAGGTGTAGGAACTCTCTGAGCAGCTCCGATTAACTTACCATTAAGTTCTGGAATAACTAAACCGATAGCCTTAGCAGCACCTGTTGAGTTAGGAACGATATTAGCAGCACCTGCTCTAGATCTTCTTAAGTCACCCTTTCTCTGAGGACCATCAAGGATCATCTGATCACCTGTGTAAGCATGAATTGTTGTCATGATACCAGACTGAATTGGAGCAAACTTGTTAAGTGCATCAGCCATAGGAGCTAAGCAGTTTGTTGTACAAGAAGCTGCAGAAATAATCTTATCATCCTTTGTTAATGTTTTATGGTTTACATTGTAAACGATTGTAGGAAGGTCATTACCAGCTGGAGCTGAAATTACACCCTTCTTAGCACCAGCATTGATATGAGCCTGTGCCTTAGCCTTTGATGTATAGAAACCTGAACACTCAAGAACTACATCTACACCGATTTCTCCCCATGGGCAGTTGTTAGCATCTGGTTCCTTGTAGATCTTAATTGTCTTACCCTTTACTGTAATTGTACCAGCTTCATCATCAGCTGTTACTTCATCTTCATGACCAAGCTCTACATATCTACCCTGTGAAGTATCATACTTTAAAAGGTGAGCGAGCATTGATGGTGTTGTTAAATCATTGATTGCTACTACTTCGTATCCTTCTGCACCGAACATCTGTCTGAATGCAAGTCTACCGATACGGCCAAATCCGTTAATAGCTACTTTTACTGACATAAATTGAATCCTCCTAAAAGTGATTTTTAATTGAATTTTAGTTTGTTAAAAAATCAACTATTAGTTATTTTACATAAATATTATCTAAATTTCAAGTGTCTGTAGTTTAATTTTTCACAATTCTAAAAATACATCAACAAACAACAAATATTTCCCATTTTACTTGTTTAATTTGCTAAAAAACCCTTTGTATACAGTATTCGTTGAGTATTTTTTCAGCTAACTGCTTCGGATTTTTCACCATTTTATTAAATACACGCAAGTAAAAATCACCAATATTATAATTTTAACATTCTAAAACTCTTTTTAACACTAAACTTATAATACCATATTTTCAGAATAAGTATAGTAAAAATTCCATATTTTTTATTTGATTGACATTTTTTATTTATTTTCTAATCATATTTTAATAAATTCTGGCTTACGATTTTTAAATATTGAATAATAATTAAAGCCTGCTTCTTTTAAATAATTTTCAATCATATCAAATCTATAGCCAAAATATTCCTTAAAATGGGCATCTGAACCTACTGTAATTATTTCTCCTCCTAAACTTTTATACAATTTTACTATATCTAATTCCGGATTAGGATTTTTTAATCCAGATTTTAAACCCGATGTATTAATCTCTATTCCCTTTCCCTTATAAATTAAACTCTTTAAAATTTCATATATATAATCATAGTAATCTTTCCAGTTATAATCCCTATCTTTAGTTGGAGCATATCTAATTAAATAATCAAGATGTCCATAAACATCGAAATTGTCACAGTATTTAACATTATCTATTGAAGCTTCATAATAAGCATTTATGCATTCTCTAACATCCTTGCCATCCCAAAAGCTCTCATAATATGGATCGTTGCCATTAACTAAATGAGAGGAACCAATTATAAAATCTAATTTCTTGTGCTTGTCATATTCATTAACTCTAGAGGCCACCGTTTTTCTAAGCCCCTGTTCCACACCTATTCTAACATCAAAAATTCCATTATAATCAAATCTTAGTTTTGTCATATAATCTATATATGAATCAAAATCCAGCGCAAATTGCACTTTTCCATTTTCTAAAGGAAAATCATAATCATTATGATCTGTAAATGTTATACCTAAAAAACCCTTATTTTGTGCTTCTTTAATATAATTTATTGCCTCTTCCTTAGAATCTGTACTAAAGCATGTATGTACATGACTATCATATCTAATCATAAAACACCTTTATGCTATTAAAGCCATCCTTTCATTAAGTCTATATAAACAATATTACTTCACTTCGCTAAAATAGTAAAGTAAAACAAGTATTTAAACGCACCAAAAAAGCACAACCGGGAGGAGGTTGTGCTTTTTCCACCGTAATTAATAATGCCGCAATCATTATTAAAAACTGAATATTAAGTTGTTCACTACTTAATGTATCTTTATTATAACAAATATTACTATAGTTTCAATAGTACTTTTGACACATTTTATACTTTTTCTAAAAAATTTAGTAGGTATGAATATTAGAATAGTTATTATATAGGCAATAAATAAGAGTGACTTTATAAGCCACTCTTAATTCTTATTTATTAGTTAAGTCTTGTTGTATCAAAATGTTGCTTAATATCGCTTTCACGTCTATTAACATCATACTTCTTTGAATATTCATCAAACATTAATACATATTCATTATCCTTTAATTCCTTAACGCTCTTTAAATAGCTATGCGAAGCAATTTCAGAACTTTCAATTTCAATCATTGCAACTGCTACATTTGAACAGTGAGCTCCGATTCTATCCATATTAGTTAATAAATCATTAAAGGCAAAGCCCTGGTTATATGTACATATGCCCTTACTTAATCTTACTATATGTCTTGACTTTAATTCATTACAAAGCATTGTAATATGCTCTCTTAATGGTTCAACTCTTCTTGCAAGAAGTGCATCATCATTAGTAAATGCTGTTTCCGTAATCTCTATTATTTCAAGTACTGCTGCACGTAATACTCCGATTTCATATTCAGCTTCATCTGAGAATTTAATCTTTTTCTCATAAATTTCTAAAGCTACCTTTGAGATATTAACTGCGTGATCTCCAAGTCTTTCAAAATCACTTATTGTATGTAAAAATTTATTAACATGCTTTGTCTGCTCAGGAGAAAGTGTTGTACCTGTAAGCTGCATTAAATATGTACCAAGCTTATCTTCATATTTATCAATAACATTTTCTTTTTCCTGAATTGTCTTATATTTTTCATCAGTATAATTATATAAAAGATTTAACGCTCTTAAAATATTCTTTCTTGACTTTCTTGCCATACCATTAATAGCTTCATGTGACTGTGTAATTGCTAAATCTGGATAAGCAAGGAATCTTTCTTCAAGAAGTTCAAAGTCAGCTGAATCTTCAGCGTCTTCTGGGTTATCCTTAATTAAACGATGAACTAATTTTTCTATTGCTTTTACGAATGGGAATAACATCACTACAGTTGCTACTCTAAAAATAGTATTAAGCATCGCAATTGTAACTGGTCTCATAGTCATATCATTAAAAGCAAATCCACCAACTAAGGCATTAACCGTATAAAAGACTACTGACCAAAATATCATACCAAACAAGTCATTAATTAAATAAACCAACGCTACTCTTTTACCATTCTTGCTACTTCCAATTGATGATAATAATACTGGACAAGCAGCACCAACGCCTATACCCATTGTAATTGGGAAAGCAGCTGCAAAACTAATACCACCTGTTACTGAAAGTGCCTGTAAAATACCAACCGAAGCAGATGCACTCTGTAAAATTGCAGTAAATACAATACCTACAATAATACCAAGCACTGGATTCTTAAACATTGTAAGTAATTTCAAAAAACCAGGATTTGACTTAAGTGGTGAAACTGCTGAACTCATTGTCTGCATACCTACCATAAGAATTGCAAAACCTAGCATAATGTCTCCCACATTCTTATATGTGTTCTTCTTAACAAATGTCTTAAAGACAATACCTACTATAGCAACAATGGCAGATATTGTTGCAGTTGACAAAAGCGACGCAATACCACTAACGCCATCTATATAAGATAAACAAAGTATCCAACCTGTAATACTAGTACCAATGTTGGCACCCATAATAATACCGATACCCTGTATAACCTTCATCATACCTGAATTTACGAAACCTACAACCATTACTGAAGTTGCAGATGAAGATTGAATAACCGCTGTTACAACAGCACCAAGCAATACGCCCTTAATTGGTGTATTAGTCAACTTATAAAGCGTTGTTTCAAGCTTATTACCAGCCACACGCTTAAGACCATCTCCCATTACTGACATACCATATAAAAATAAGGCAACGCCAAGTAATAAGGATAACAAAATAGAAATAACTTCCATATTTATTCCCTAATCCTAATCCTTTCTTAATTTGTCCTTTAACATAATAACGTATAACCACAAAAAACATCAAGCATTAATTCAAAATAAATTACAACAAATCAAATTTAATCATTTTACAATTAATGTTTTAAAGGGTTTGCATTAAGGATTGATGGCGCACTATCCCATTCATCTTTACGGCTTTCGTACTGGTCTTTAAGCCAATTAATAAGACTTAGTCGTCCTTCCTCACTAAATTCAAACTCTTCTACAGTCATATCATCTTTATTAACACAACACGATGCATATGGGCCCTGCCATATATACGCTTTTAGAACAAAATCCGGTTTTTCACCTTCTCTTTTAATCAGATATTTCATTCCATGATGTTCACCACTATATTTTCCACCATATGCAAAAAAATTAAGCGGCATTATTTCTTTTTCGTCTATCATATCTATTAATCTCCAAAATATTTATTAGCTCTCCTTTATTATAGCAAACCAAAAGCATTATCGAAAGATTTTTAGAAATGAAAAAAGTGTGTACAAAAAAGTGGTGTACAAATTAATCTATAAATTAATCTATACACCACCTCAAAAAATTTTTATCTATCTAATATTAAACTCATCAATAAGTGAATTTAAGCCTTGTGACTGAGCTGATAGATTACTAGAAACCTCACTAGCCTGAACCGCTGTAGCTGAATTTACATTAACAACATTTGAAATCTGCTCAATACCTATGTTAATTTCCTTCATACTAGAAGCCTGTGCATTAGCTCTGTCCTTAGAAGTCTTCATCATCTCAGCAACTGCAGAAACTGATTCTTGTACCTTCTTTAAAGCCTCTGTTGTTTCCTCTACTGCAGCGTTACCATTTTTAATCTCATTCATTGTATCATCAATTAACTTATGAGTGTTTTTAGCCGCTGTGGAACTTTCATTTGCAAGTTCACTAATTTCTTGAGCTACAACTGCAAAACCACGACCAGCTTCTCCTGCTCTTGCAGCTTCAATACTTGCATTAAGTGAAAGTAAGGCTGTCTGAGAAGCAATACTTTCAATAGTACTTGTAATCTTTTCAATTTCACTAGAAGCAACAGTAATTCTTTCCATTGCCTTTGTAACGGCACTCATCTTTACTGTTCCAGTCTCAACATCTCTTTCTACAATATTTGCTGAATTCATGGATTCTACTGCATCCTTTGCAAGCAATTCTGTTTGCTCAGTTACAAGCTCAACAGAAGCTGTAAGCTCTTCAACTGCTGCTGCCTGACTTGATGTACCTTCTGATAAATTAACAGATACCTCCTGTAAATTTGATGCTCCTTTTGAAACGCTTAAAGAAGCATCTTTTACATTCTTTAAAGTAGATGAAAGCTTATTAGAAATATCTGTAAAGGCATCATTTATAGCTTTATAATCCGCAATATATAATTCTTGATTTTCACTTGCGCTAGAAAAATCTCCACTAGCCATCTTATCAGCAGTTTTAATAATATCCTCAACAATATTCTTAATTACATCCGTCGCCTTTTCAAGATCCTTAGACATACTTCCAAGCTCATCACTAGAATCACAGTTAATAGATATATTAATTTTTCCATCTGCCATATCCTTAGCCGCTTTAGAAATCTCAATAGATGGTTCTAAGATACTATCAGTAAGTACTTTACTTGATATTCTAACAAACATAACTGTGACAATTATAAATAAACAAGAAATTACCAACAAAACAAAGGTTACAATAAGTGAAGTTTGGAATGCCTTCCAGGCTGTATCAAAACTATCTGATGAAACCACCTTTAAATCTGCTGCCATCTTTTTAACAGTTGTGTTTACATCATTATTAATAAAATCATAAATTTTACTTTCATCAGATTGTCCCGTTTCTGTTAATTCACTTGCTTTAAACATACTTACAAGTTCATTTGTAAGACTTGAAAGAGTTGAAATGTCTGTTCTAACTGCACTTATATTATCATCATTATCATAAACTTTTTCAAGATTTGATAAGAAAGAATTTAACTCTTCTATTTTATCCTGACAGTTTTCTAATTGTGCTGTGACATCCTCATCTGTCTTAGCATTAAGTGCCCACCAAGCAGATTTTAAATATGCCTGTATATCAATTCTTAATTCTCCTTGTAGGTTATCCTGTTTATAATACTTATTATACATAGTATATGTACTAGCTAGAGAAAAAACAGTTGTAATAATCAAAATCGCAATTGGAAGGCCTGTAAAAATATATATATTCTTGAAAATATATCTAAATTTATCAGCCACCTTCAAATTTCTTAGTTTCTTCGTCATTGAATCTTTTAAATTCATATTAAAAAACCTCCAATTCTTTTTATTCAGTTTTACACGTTTTAGTTAAACTTATGATAACATATTTATAGTATATATACAATGATATAATTATATAAATTCGCATATTAACTGAATTTGAATTGAAGGTTTATTTCAATTAAGCATCTGATCTAGCAAAAGAATTTTTCATACCACAGCTGGCTGTATATAAAACCTTATCTAGAGCATCATCTGTTTCTTCCTTAAGCATCTTAGCAATTGCGTCATTACAGTTAGCAAGCTTTCTTGATACATTTGCAAAATCCTTAGATAATAATTCCTTATCGAAAGCATTAATCATCTCATGTCCCTTTGAATGAACCTTATTCTGGTAACGTTCAATATGAATTGCTGTTGTATTATAATGTGCATCAGCCATAGCACCAATAAGTCTTGAAGCCCAGTAATAGTTTTCTGTAGTTACCTTTGCTGTTGTATTGGCAAGATATTCTGGTGTCCTTGTTACATTAGCGTAAAATGGTGCTGTAACATTAAAAGCATTAGAACCAACAGAAATCCACTCAACAGCCATAAATTCCTTAGGCATATATGGACGAAGCTGTGTAATAGCTAAGAAATTGTTTCTACTAATACCAATTGGTCTATATTTTCCTCTCTCAGATAAATCACCAGTTTTTCCATAAGGATTATATTTTGTACCCTGGTAATATGATGAAAGAACATATTTAACATCTTCAATTGTGACCTTCTTCTCTGGTACAAAACTCCATGGAATATCATCTGATTCCGGTGTATAGTCAGCGCCTTCACCATCCCATGTATATGTTGTAGGATTTAAATAGCGAGCCATAAACCAAGCTCTTGGTGTATTGTAAGTGTGATCAGAATCATCATGTGAGCCAAGGGCTGCTCTTATATCAAAAGCTTTGTCTTCTTCTATTTTGTAATCCTTATCATGCATTCCAAGGTCTAAATGATTGTCCTTGATAAAATCAATTAAATCATCTGAACACATATGATTTTCCTTTTTTCCATAGGCATCCACAAAATCAAAAAAGTCAATTCCTTGCTGATTTGGCATTACCACATAAGCATCATCAGGTACTCTTTTGGCAATAAAGTGATGTCCGCCAATAGTTTCAAGCCACCAAATTTCATCCTCATCCTGGAAGCCAATGCCATTCATTTCATAAGTGCCATATTCCTTAAGTAATGAAGCAAAACGAATAACTCCTTCTCTTGCTGATTTAATGTACGGAAGAACGATTGTTAACATATCTTCTTCGCCAAAGCCATTTTTAACAAGTGGATCTGCCCCAAGTACTCTTGGATTACTTGTTATAGTCTCTGTTTCAGACATAGCAACATTTAACTCATTAATACCAGCTTCACCCCAGATACCTTCATTATCAATGGCATTAGGCATTGCTGTGTATCTAAGTGCATTTGCTGGTAATTTAATCTTAAATTTTGACAAAACAGACTTATAATTTCTTGGCTGTTTGCCTTTATTTACTACTATAAATTTCTTAGCTGTAAACTCACCAGATGGTGAATCCTCATTTCTTGCCATTAATGTTGAACCGTCATAAGACGCATTTTTACCTACTAAAATTGTTGTACAAGCCATTTTATTTTCCTCCCATTTTCATATTATATGCAATTTCAACTAAATCTTCCCTTGTTAACTCAAATGGAACCATTGCAAGTTTTGCCTTATTATTAAACACTGCATCAATAGTATCATTTAAAACAATATCTAAGCTTTTACTTTCATTAACATCTCCACAAAGCTTTATAAATATCTCTTCAAATTCGGGAATATCTTTGATTCCTGCGACATTAAGTATTCTATTAACTTCATATTCGCCTAAAGTCTTAAAATCATCACTAGGCTTGAAATCATCATAGATTTGATTAGAAATTTCACTTGTATTGCAAGTCCATTTTTTACAAGCCATCTTTAAATAGCCTGCTAAAAAATAGCCACAAGCCTTACCATGTTCCACCCCAAGTCTATATGTAAAAGCATAGCTTAAGCCATGAGGTATAGTTGTTCCTGCCTGGGCAATTGCCATACCTGCATAAGTTGATGTTCTAAGAAGGGTAAAATAATCCTTTATATCTGCTTTTCTTTCACCCTTTAACACAGCTAGAATCTGTCTAAATGAGTTAAAGCCCTCCATGCATATATTTCTTGAATACACAGAAGCCCCTGAATTAATGTAACTTTCTACAAGATGACAAAATGCGTCCATTGCTGTATTTTTTAAGTTCTTAGGGCTTAAAGAAATCAAGTATTTAGCATCAAGTAATGCTATATCAGCAAAAATCTTATAACTAATTGACTGCTTTGTTCTTAAATCATGTCTTGTAAGGACTGAAACACCTGTAACCTCAGAACCTGTGCCGCAAGTTGTTGGAATTAAACATAAAGGCAAATGACTATCATCTTCATTAGCAACAAACAAATTAGACGCATCCCAATCTAGATGTTTTAGCATAAGTGCTATGGACTTAGATGCATCAAGAGGTGAACCTCCACCAATTGCTACAACAAATTCCACCTTCTTATCCTTAGCAAAGGCTACTGCATCCATAATTGTTTCAACAGAAGGGTTTTCTTCAACCTTGTCAAATATAATATAAGGAATTCCATTTAGTTCTAATGCTTTTATAACATCATCTAAACTACCATTAGCCTTAGCAGAATGTTTACCAGTAACAATTAAAGCTTTTCTTCCAAGCTTAGTCCAAGTGCTAGCCTCATTAATTACAACATTCTCGCCTTCATATACCTTAACTGGCATAAATAGTCTACTCATTCTTCCTCCTAATTAATGGAAAAATCTTTCTTCTTAAATGTTATTTTTTGATTATATAAGGGTATAATAAGCTCGATTATTCCATCTTCTTTAGCATTTATTTTACAGCCATCAGGTAATAAATCATTATCCACGTTAATATTTCCATCTTTAATTGTAAAAATGGTCTTGTCTATCACAACTTCATTTTTTATTAATTCTTCCTCAGACAAATTATACAATTGACTAATAGATTTCAAATCAATATCCTTTGAACCGCCATAAAGATCTACTATTGCTGGCTGTATATTATAATAAATCCCATTATTGTTATTATCAAGTCTAATAGCTGCAACACCTAATAAATTAACAATTCTTCTAACTTCATCATCAACAATAAAAGAATCATCAATCAAATTGATTTTTTCATATATCCCATTATTTAAAGTCTCATAATCATAATAACCAGCAATATAAGTACCACCTAGCTCTCTTTTTTCTAATTCATCATTAAATAAAGTCACCTCATCTGCTGCCACAACTCCGCTATCAGTATTTGTCTCCTTAGTTGCAACCCTATCATAATCCTTTTTTGAAACCTTTACATAGAACAAAGTAAAGAAAGCCATAAAAACCGTTATAAGCGCAATTGCGCATATGAAGTTCCTATTACTTTTTCTAATCTGGCCTAATTCAAAATCTCTCATAAAAAGACCTCCAATATTAAACTATAAATTTCACGTTCTTCTATACTTATTCTATCAAAGCTATACAAGAATCACAACCATAAGAAAAAGGCCTCAATATCTACCTAAATCGGTAAACATTGAAGCCTTAAATTCTAAACTGCACAATTTGGACAAACAGTAAATTCCTTTATCTCCTTAACAGAAGAATCCCAGATTTTATTACAATTTGTACATTGAGCCTTGAATAAGCCATTATTAAGCATCTTCTTAATCTTAACTTTTCCCTTTGTATTCTTAATAACATTAAAATATATATTCTTGTCCCATTCATCTGTCATTTCTGACTTTTTCTTAGATGAACCGCAATTTGAACATACACGACCTCTATTAATGACAACATTAACTTCATCATCATAAATTTCGCCACATTTTTTACATTTTATTTGAATGTACTTATTTCCATTTTCGTATTTTTCTAAATCGAAACCTAAATATTCTAATCTCTGACCTAGTCTTTTTCTAATTGGTGATTCGTTCATTTAACTAACTCCTTTTTCTATACATGTATGCGATTTTATCGCGCAGTTTTATATTTTATCAAAAATGGAGCTAGATGTTAACTACATTATTAGTATAGATAAATTTATTTATTAATATCTTCAATATTGTAAGGTGTAATCTGATATACGTAGTAATTAAGCCAGTTTGTATATAAATTATTAGCATGACTTCGCCAAGATAAAAGTGGTCTTCTATTGCAATCATCATCTGGATAATAATTTACTGGTAGCGCAGGATTTAAGCCTTTTTCTAGATCTCTTTTATATTCCTGATCAAGAGTATATCTATCATATTCAGGATGGCCCATAATAAAAATCTGCTTACCATTCTCTGACATAACAATATAAATTCCGGCCTCATCAGAATCAGCTAATACAGTAAGCGCCCTATTTTTTAGGATATCTTCTCTGCAAGCTTCTGTATATCTAGAATGTGGTGCCATAAATACATCATCAAAACCTCTAACTAATGGTTCTTTTCTATTCATTACTTTATGTTTATAAATACCTGATAGCTTCTTAGAAAATTCCACTTTCTTTACGCCATAATGATAATAGAGTCCTGCTTGAGCACCCCAACAAATGTGAAGAGTAGATGTTACATGCTTTTTACTCCACTCCATAATTTCAGTAAGTTCATCCCAGTAATTTACCTCAGTAAAATCCATTTTTTCCACTGGAGCACCGGTAATAATCATCCCATCAAAGTTTTTGTTCTTAATAGTTGAAAAAGTCTCATAAAATTTTCTTAAATGAGATGCAGATGTATTCTTTGAAACATGGCTTTCTAGCTGTAAAAAAGTTACATCTATCTGAATTGGAGTATTTGAAAAAGCTCTAAGTAACTGTAATTCTGTATCTTGCTTAATAGGCATTAAATTTAAAATTACAATTTCAAGTGGTCTAAAATCCTGAGAAAAAGCCCTTTCTTCATCCATGACGAATATATTTTCATCTTCTAGCTCTGCTCTGGCTGGAAGGTCATTAGCAATCTTTACTGGCATAACACTACCTCCTAAAAAAACATCTTATTCAAAATAAAATAACTTTAACATTATCCCTTAAGATAACATGTCTTCTCTTCCGATTAATCTAATAAATTCTTCTTCTGTAATTACTGGAACACCAAGCTTTGCTGCTGTTTTATTCTTAGTTGACTGTGATTTAGAGTCGTTATTAATTAAGTAATCCGTCTTACTTGTAACAGATCCTGTAACCTTGCCACCTAAAGTTTCTACTAATTCCTTAATAGCATTACGATTTGGGAATATATTAACAGTTCCTGTAACAACTAATACTTTTCCCTGTAATATATCTGATACCTGATTATCAACGACTTCCTCTAATTCCAATTCATCCAATAATCTATTAAATAAATTCAAATTAGCTTCCTTACTAAAAAATCTAACAAATCCACTAGCAATAACCTCTCCAACTCCATCAATTGAAGTAAGTTCTTCCACATTAGCATTTAGTATCTTTCTAATTGTATCATTGTTATCTTCACCCTTAAATGCCTTAACAATCATCTTAGCATTTGAAAGGCCAATATTTTCAATGCCCAAGCCAAAAATCACTCTAACAAGGTTAGATTTTCTAGCATTATTAATGGCTGTGATTAGCTTATTATATGATTTTTCCCCAAAACCTTCCATGGACATAATCTCATCTGCATATCTGTCTAAGTGGAATAAATCAACATAATCATGAATAAAGCCACAGCCAATGAATTTTTCAAGGGTTGCCTCAGATAAGCCATCAATATTCATAGCATCACGACCTACAAAATGTGTAAATCTTCCCACATGCTTTGCCTGACAATCTTCATTAACGCAATACAGGAATTTAACATCGTTAATAGACCTAACTTCAGTCTTACCTCCACACACAGGACATGTGTCTGGAATAGGCATATTACCTGAATTTGTAAGATTTTTAGCAATCTGTGGAATAATCATATTGGCTTTAAAAACCTCAATTTCATCACCTAAACCAAGATTTAAGCCCTCCATAACACTTAAATTATGCACGCTAGCTCTACTAACATTAGTTCCTTCAAGCTCAACAGTGTCAAAAATCGCCACTGGATTTAAAAGACCTGTTCTTGATGCACTCCATTCAATTTTTCTTAAATTAGTCTTAGCTGTTTCATCAGACCATTTAAATGCCATGGAATTTCTTGGGAATTTAGCAGTTCTACCAAGGGAATCACCATATGCAATATCATCATAAAGAATAACTAAACCATCTGATGGTAAGTCATTAGTTGGAATTGCATCGTAGAAATTCTGTATTTCATCAAGAATACTATCTTTAGTTACTCTCTTATATTCAACAACATCAAAGCCCTGCTCTTTTAGCCATTCAAACTGGTATTGTCTTGAATTCTTAAAATCAACATCCTCTGCAGATACTAAATTAAAGGCTCTAAATTGAACATTACGTTCCTTGGTAATCTTATTGTTTAGCTGTCTTACAGAACCAGAACATAGATTACGTGGATTCTTATATTTAGCGTCAGCTTCAGGAATAAGTTCATTAATTCTTTCAAAGTCAGAATAAGAAATAATAGCCTCACCTCTTAAAACCAACTTTCCCTTATAAGGTATGTTAAGTGGAATATTTTTAAAAACCTTAGCATTATTAGTAATAATTTCCCCTATTTCACCATTACCTCTAGTTACAGCTTTGCTAAGACTTCCATTCTCATATGTAAGTACAATAGTTAAGCCATCAAGCTTCCATGATAAAAGGCCTACATTATCTCCAAGCCAGTCTCTTAACTCTTCTCTTTGTTTTGTCTTATCCAAACTTAACATTGGAGACTCATGTCTTTCCTTTGGTAATTCAGAAAGTGTCTCAAAACCAACATTTATTGTAGGGCTGTTAGATAGAACATGACCTGTTTCTTTTTCAAGCGCCACAAGTTCATCATATAAAGCATCATATTCAAAGTTACTCATAATTTCTGTACCCTTTGAATAATACGCCTTTCCAGCCTCATTTAGAATCTCAACTAATTCCTTAATTCTATCTAATTTATTCATTTGTTCCTCCCATGTAAATTAACTATTTAATATCTTATAAAGAGCTTCTTTTTCAGCACCCTTTATTTCCCTATATTCGCCAGTCTTTAGATCACCTAGCAAAATATTAAGGATTCTAACTCTCTTTAGGCTAACAACATTTCTATTGCAGGCCTTACACATTCTACGAATCTGTCTATTTAAACCCTGTGTCAAAATAATTCTAAAAGTTTTGTCATCAATTTTAGTTACTTCGCACTTATTAGTTGTTCTATCTAATTCTTCAAGATAGATTCCAGATCTCATCTTTTTTAAAAATTCGTCATCAATAGATTTATTGACCTTAACAATGTATTCCTTCTCATGAAGATTAGCCGACCTTAAAATCTTATCAGTGATTTCACCGTTATTAGTCATAAGAATAAGTCCGCAAGAATCCTTATCAAGTCGACCTATTGGGTAAATTCTCTCCTTGTAATTAATATAATTTACCACTGTATTAGTGCCCTGATTATTAGTTGTAGTGCAAACAATTCCTACCGGTTTATTAAAAGCAAGTAATATATCCTTTGTATTGTTTTTTTGCTTTGTAATTAGTTTACCATCTATTACTATTTCATCTGTATCACAAACCTTAGTACCAAGGCTAGCAATCTCGCCATTTACCTTGATTCTACCAGCATCCACCATTCTGTCAGCTTCTCTTCGTGAACAAATACCAATTGCGCTTAAATATTTATTAATTCGTTCCATACTAAATTCCTTTCTAAAATACACATGACGGGAGTCGAACCCGCGACCTTTCGCTCCGGAGGCAAACGCTCTATCCAACTGAGCTACATGTGTACAACCTTACTAATCTTACTATATTTTTTAATATCTATCAAATAAAACAATACTTGAATTTACCAATGGTTTATTATATAATATTTTAGAAAAATCTATTATAGACCATGTCTATATCCAATTTATCCACGTTTACCCAATTACCAAAAGATAACAATTTAAGGAGAACAATCTATGGAAAAATTAAATTACAAAGACTTTACTATTACCCTAAAAGAACAGGTAGAGGCAAATATGAATGCCGATGTTAATTTAAGTCTAAAGCAGGTAGTTAAAAATAACGACCTAAAGCTAGATGCCCTGCTCTTTAATAAAAAGGGAAGTAATGTATCACCCACTATTTATCTTAATCCCCTCTATAGCGAATACGAAAAAGGGATATCTCTTGAAACAATAGTTTCAAAAATCACAGAACAATATAATAATCTAGAAATTCCCGATTTTAACAATGAATTACAAAACTATCTAAACTACGAAAAAGTAAAAAAACGTCTAGCAATCAAACTAGTTAATTATGAGAAAAATAAGGACTATTTACAAAATGTACCCCACATAAGACGTCTTGATCTAGCCATTACTTTCCAGTATGTAGTTGAGAAGAAGGCGAAGGAACATGCAGCAATCCAAATAAAAAACTCCCACTTAAAGCAATGGAATATAGGACTTGATGTTCTTTATGAAGATGCACTAAATAATACAACTAGCTTTCTACCAGCAGTTTGCTATTCTCTATTTGACTCTGTTAATAATAAATATTCAAATGAACCCCTTGACTTAGATAATTTATCTTTAAATGAATATGATCTACTAATTCTTACAAACGAAAGTAAGGTATGCGGTGCAGCAACCCTTTTCTATCCTAATATTCTAGAAAAAATCTCACAAAGTCTTAATTCTGATTTATATATTATCCCAAGTTCAGTACATGAAATTCTAATATGTCCTAAAAATAACAACATTAATAAGGATGAACTAAATAAGTTAGTAAACTTTGTTAACAGAAGTGAAGTTGCTCCAGATGAAATTCTTTCAGATTCCATTTATATTTATGATTCTAGCGATAGAATAATTACTAAATAAACTTTTTTTATTTTCATATTGACATTATTCCATTTCTACTTTAAGATATATGAGTATGTTTACATTAGATCGTCCGTGTCCGGCTTTAATGCGAAACAGTTAATAATTGAAATGATATTTTTAATAAATGGAGGTGTACGGATTGGCTAACATTAAATCTGCTAAGAAAAGAGTAATTACAAGTCAGATCAGAGCTGAAAGAAATAAGGCTATTAAGTCTAAGGTTAAGACTTATATTAAGAAGGTAGATGCTGCTGTTGCTGCTGGCGACAAGGCTGCTGCTGAAGCTGCTCTTCCAGTTGCTATTAGCGAGATTTCTAAGGCTGCTTCAAAGGGAATTTTCCACAAGAATACAGCTGCTAGAAAAGTTTCTCGTATTACAAAGGCTGTTAACACATTAGCTTAATAGACTTGATTAATATTATATGAAATTAAACCTCGTTGGAGCCCACTCACAACGAGGTTTTTTCATGTCTAATTTTTAATGTTTAATATTTGATTTTTAATTCTAAACTAAGCTTGAATACTTAACTATAGCAAGTTCAATACCCATCTTATCATTTAATTTACCACTCTTTACGCCCTCTTCTATATCAGCAAAATATTCTAGAGCATCTTTAATCTGTTCCATACTAAATTTCTTACTTTGATTTAAATATTTATTAATAACAAAAGGCGGTAATTTAATAGCAGCTGCAATATCTTTACTACTAATATGTCTGCTATTCATTTCTTTAACCTGAAGCATACCATTATATTGACGCACAATTAAGAATAAAATTCTCATAGGCGATTCTTTTAGGGCTAAAAGTTCGTAATAAAGCTTTAGTGCCTTTTTTTGATCACAATTAGCAATTGCCTCTACCATATCAAAAATATGGCTTTCTGTCTGTGTTGAGACAATTTCTTCTACATCCTTAGTTGTAACTTCCTTTTTCTCAAGGCAATAGCTTTCAAGCTTATCAAGTTCCATTTTAATAAGATTCATTGATGAGCCAGTCTTAGAAATAATATCATCACAGGCATTAGCTGTAATTCTAATATCCTTGGCCTTTAAAACAGTTGCTATCCAAGTTCTTAAAACAGCCACGCTTTGATAAGTCATTTCAGTTACATAACCTACATTTGAAACCGCCTTATAAAGCTTATTTCGTTTATCAATTTCACTTTCAATAAAAATCAATACAATGTAGTCTGGTAGATTCTTAATATAATTAGCCAACTCATCATTTGACTTTTTAAAAAAGCCACTATTCTCCACAATTACCGTCTTTCTATCGCTAAAAAAAGGCATTGTATCACAAGTATCAATAATTTCTTTAACATCGCACTCAGCTTCTTTAAAATAGGCATAATTCATTGTATCATCGCCAACAAGTGCAGCCTTTAATTTATCTCTATATTGTCTTTTTAGATATTCTTCTTCACCATATATTAAATACACTTTTTTAAAATCGTTGTTTTTAATATCTTGTGCAATAACTTTCATCTTAAACGCTCCTCTTTTAATTACTTTCTAAATATATCATGGATAGCTTAATTTATAAAGACGAGTATTTATAAAAATCCTTTTGTCTTTACTTACATTAATATTAGTCTGGCCACATTCTGAGCTAATAAAAAGCTTTGTGTTAAATTGCGAAAAAGTATCTAAAGTCTCTTTATTTGGATGCTTATATCTATTATTTACACCACAAGAAATCAAGCCAATATCAGGCTTTATAGTATTAACAAAAGCAAAACTAGAACTAGTCTTAGAACCGTGATGACCAACCTTTAATAAATCTACATCCCTAATATCAATAGCCAAACTCTTGGCATTTTCCATAATACAAGCTTCCCCTACACTTCCAGCATCACCAATTGTAAGCATCTTAAAATTGCCGTAATTAATAAGATAACTTGCAGATATTTCATTGGCATCATCTAAATTAAAACTAGTGGATGGGTGCAGGCAAGTAATCTTAAAATCAAGTCCATCTATTTTTTTATTTGCTATTATTAGTCCTGAATTTACAGCAATAAGCCTAATATTTAACTTCTTAGATAAGTCTTTTATTTTCTTAAAATTATCGTTATTAGTAATACAACTAGAATTTGGAATTGCAATTGTCCCCACCTTTATTTTATTGCTTTCAAGCAGGGAAATTATTCCGTTAACATGATCAGCATCAAAGTGGCTAATTGTTATGGTATTAATTCTATCTATTCCACGACAAAGAAGAGCCGATTCTATTCTGTACTTATAAACATCCGCTAGATCACTACTACCAGCATCAAAAAGAAATGTCTCATTCTTACAAGTAAGTAAAATACAATCTCCCTGTCCCACATCAATCATACTTATATTTAAACCCTTAGCTAAGACATAGTGTAAGCTAAACAAGTTTAGAATAAAAAGGACAAGCAAACACATTATTAGCCTTTGAAAAATATGGACATATTTTTCAAAATAATCATCATAAATAAGCTTATATATAATAACAAAGAAAACAATCAAAATATAATAAATAACAATAGTTCTTATCCTTGGTCTTCCTGTTACTAATATACTATGCCAAAGACTTAAGTTTATTTTTACCAAGACCAAATATAAATCCAATATAAAATTGCAAACCCCTGAAAAAATAAGACTTATATTTAAAAAGGCTATGCCTATAAGTCCTGATAAAAAGGCACTAACCATAAGTAACGACATAAGGGGAATTACTATAATATTAAGAATCACGCTGTATATAGGAGTCTCAAAATTAGTCCATAATATCACGGGCAAAGTCATTATCTGAATAGAAAAGCTTAGGATTCCCATGTCAAGTATTTTCTCAAATAATTTTAAAATTATGCCCTTATCCCTTCTATCACTTCTTTTTATAAAGATAAAAATTCTATCCTCATTAAAAAGAATTGGATATAAAAATGCTATTCCAGCCATTGCAAGA
>Ga0247611_10004158_pt1 | contig 20394 bp, 16 predicted proteins | sample 177DNAGHGhighgp2_FD_192422 | JGI IMG/M metagenome (GOLD analysis project Ga0247611, IMG submission 192422) | Sheep rumen microbial communities from Palmerston North, Manawatu-Wanganui, New Zealand - 1770 DNA GHGhigh gp2 | ecosystem: Host-associated > Mammals > Digestive system > Stomach > Rumen...
AAAACCTAATTTATTTATTTACAAACATTTATGCCTACTATTCAACAGTTGGTCCGCAAAGGACGCGAGCAGCTCGAAGTGAAGAGCAAGTCTCGTGCGCTGGATGCTTGCCCTCAGAAGCGTGGCGTGTGCCTTCGTGTTTACACGACGACTCCTAAGAAGCCGAACTCCGCGATGCGTAAAGTCGCGCGTGTCCGTCTTTCCAACGCGAAAGAGGTCAACGCCTACATCCCGGGCGAAGGCCACAACCTCCAGGAACACAGCATCGTGCTGGTTCGCGGCGGTCGTGTGAAAGACCTTCCGGGTGTCCGCTACCACATCCTTAGAGGAGCTTTGGATACGGCTGGCGTGGATGGACGGACCCAGTCCCGTTCCCTCTACGGTGCCAAGCGCCCGAAGAAATCTAAGAAGTAGTCACCTAATCACCTATCACCTTTAATTCTTTTTCAAAATGAGAAAAGCGAAGCCTAAAAAGAGGATTCTACTTCCTGATCCTAAGTTTCACGACGTGGAGGTTACCCGTTTCGTGAACAATCTTATGCTGCAGGGGAAGAAGAGTATCGCGTATTCGATCTTTTATGATGCCATCGACATGGTGGGCGAGAAGATGAAAGATTCTGACAAGGCTCCTCTCGATATTTGGAAGAAAGCGCTCGAGAACGTGACCCCTCAGATCGAGGTCAAGTCCCGTCGTATCGGCGGCGCGAACTTCCAGGTGCCGACCGAGTTGCGTCCGGAACGGAAAGTCTCCGTGGCCATGAAGAACATGATCTCGTTCGCCCGCAAGCGTTCCGGTCACTCGATGGCAGAAAAGCTGTGCGCCGAAATCGTCGCCGCGTTCAACAACGAGGGTGGCGCCTTCAAGCGCAAGGAAGACATGCACAGAATGGCTGAGGCCAACAAGGCCTTTGCACACTTCCGTTTCTAAACAAACAACACTGCGTGCTGAATGGCAAAGAGAGATCTTAAATACACCCGTAACATCGGCATCATGGCCCACATCGATGCCGGTAAGACCACCACGTCCGAGCGCATCCTCTACTACACCGGAAAGACCCACAAGATCGGTGAGGTCCACGAAGGTGCGGCCACGATGGACTGGATGGTCCAGGAACAGGAGCGGGGCATCACCATCACCTCGGCCGCGACGACGGCGTTCTGGCACTACAACGGAGATACCTATCAGATCAACCTGATCGACACTCCCGGCCACGTCGACTTCACGGTGGAAGTGGAACGTTCCCTGCGCGTCCTGGACGGCACGGTGGCCACTTTCTGCGCGGTCGGACGCGTCCAGCCCCAGAGCGAGACCGTCTGGCGTCAGGCAGACAAGTACGGCGTGCCTAAGATCGCCTACGTGAACAAGATGGACCGGGTCGGCGCCGACTTCCTCGCCTGTGTCGAGGAAATCAAGCAGAAGCTCGGTGCCACCGCCGTTCCCGTCTGTCTCCCGATCGGTGCCGAAGACAAGTTCGAAGGCATCGTCGACCTCATCGACATGAAGGCCATCTTCTACGATTCCTCGGAGGAGCTGGTCAACTACAAGGAAGGCGAGATTCCCGCCGACCTGAAGGGCGAGGCCGCCCGCTGGAGGGACATCCTCCTGGAGGCCGCCGCCGAGTGCGATGAGACCCTGATGGAGAAGTACTTCGAGGATCCCGACTCCCTCACCCGCGACGAGATCATCGCCGCCATCCGCAAGGGAACGATCTCCATGCAGATCGTCCCGGCGTGCTGCGGCTCCTCGTTCAAGAACAAGGGCGTCCAGTTCCTCCTGGACAACGTCATGCGTTATCTGCCTTCTCCGCTGGACAAGGGAGCTGTCACGGGAACGAACCCCCGCAATGGTAACGAAGTGGTCCGCAAGCCCAGCGCCGACGAGCCGTTCGCGGCTCTCGTCTTCAAGATTGCCACCGACCCGTTCGTGGGCCGTCTGGCCTTCCTGAGGGCTTACTCCGGCCACCTCGACGCCGGTTCCTATGTGTTCAACACCCGCACTGGCAAGAAAGAGAGGGTGGCCCGCCTGTACCAGATGCACTCCAACCACCAGAACCCGATCGAGTTCGTGGAGGCCGGTGACATCTGCGCGGCCGTGGGCTTCAAGGACCTCCGCACCGGTGACACCGTGTGCGACGAGGATCACCAGATCACCCTCGAGTCGATGGAATTCCCGGATCCGGTGATCGGCATCGCCGTCGAACCGAAGACCCAGAAAGACCTCGACAAGCTCGGCATCGCCCTCGGCAAGCTCGCCGAGGAGGACCCGACCTTCACGGTCAAGTCCGACGTCGAGACCGGCCAGACCGTCATCAGCGGTATGGGTGAGCTCCACCTCGACATCATCGTGGACCGTCTCCGCCGCGAGTTCGGAGTGGACATCAACCAGGGGGCCCCGCAGGTCAACTACAAGGAATCCATCACCGGCAGCTACCAGCTCCGGGAGGTGTTCAAGAAGCAGACCGGCGGTCGCGGCAAGTTCGCGGACATCATCGTCAACATCTCTCCTGCCGACGAAGGCGTCACGGGCCTTCAGTTCATCAATTCGGTCAAGGGCGGCAACGTCCCGAAGGAATTCATCCCGAGCGTCGAGAAGGGCTTCCAGTCCGCGATGCTGAACGGCGTGCTCGCCGGTTACGAGGTGCCTTCCCTGAAGGTCGAACTGCTCGACGGCAGCTACCACCCGGTGGACTCCGACCAGCTCTCCTTCGAGCTGGCGGCCCGGATGGCCTTCCGTCACGCCTGCCCCAAGTGCCACCCGGTCCTCCTCGAGCCCATCATGAGCCTCGAGGTGGTCACCCCGGAAGAGTACATGGGCGACATCGTGGGCGACCTGAACCGCCGCCGCGGCCAGATTGTTGCGATGGACTCCACCGCCAACGGCGCACGCATCGTCAAGGCTTACGTTCCGCTTGCGGAGCAGTTCGGTTACGTCACCGTCCTGCGCACCCTTTCTTCGGGTCGCGCGACGAGCACGATGACGTTCGACCACTACGCCGAGGTCCCGGCCACCCTGGCCAAGACCATCGTCGAAAAGAGCGGATACCGTCCCCTTGACGAAGAGTAATCAGACAAATCAAAAAGTTTATAGAAATGAGCCAGAAAATCAGAATCAAACTCAAGTCGTACGACCACATGCTCGTGGACAAGTCCGCCAGCAAGATCGTCGATACAGTGAAGGCTACCGGTGCAAAGGTCAATGGTCCCATTCCTCTTCCTACCAGCAAGAAGATCTTCACTGTGAACCGCTCCACCTTCGTGAACAAGAAGTCCCGCGAGCAGTTCGAACTCGACTCCTATGTCCGTCTTCTGGACATCGACGACTCCAACGCGAAGACCGTCGACGCTCTCATGAAGCTCGAACTCCCTTCGGGTGTCGAAGTCGAGATCAAGGTCTGAGGTCATTAAACCGATCTTCAACGCGACAAACCCCGCCGTACACTGCCGTACGACGGGGTTTTTTCGTATGGACCAGGACGCGGTCAGTCGTCCGAGTCGCCCATGATGATGACGAGCCGGTCGCCGGCTTCCAGGGGCATGCTGCCGTGGGGGACCAGGTAGGAATCGCCCCGGCGCACCATCATCACGCGGATTCCGTGGGGGAGTCCCAGGTCGCGGAGCGTCGGGCCCTTCTTCAGGTCCTCCTCCGTCACCGTATGGTCGCGGAGCATGCCCATCTCCTCCGGAATCTCCATGCCGAACGTCTCCACCTGGGGATCCTCGTTGTAGCTGAGGCGGAGCAGCCGGGCGACCGGGCTCAGGGTCATCCCCTGGAGCAGCAGCGAGATCAAGGTGACGAGGAAGACGATGTTGAACATGTCGGCCGCCCCTTCCAGCCCGGCGACTACGGGGCATAGGGCGAAGAGGATGGGGCCGGCGCCCTTGAGGCCCACCCAAGAGGTGAACACCTTGGCCCGGACGGACAGGTCGCGGAAGGGCAGCAGGCACAGGAAAACGCTGGCGGGACGGGCCACGAACATCATGAAGAGGCCGATCACGAGGGCCGGGACAATCATCGGCAGCATCTTGGACGGGCTGGCCAGGAGGCCGAGCATCAGGAACATCACCAGCTGCATCAGCCAGGTCATCCCGTCGAAGAAATGGAGGATTTCTTTCCGGTGCGGGAGCTTTGTCCGGTTGCCGATGATGATGGCGGTGACATACAGCGCCAGCAGGCCGTTCCCCATCAGGAGGCCGGCGATGCCGTTGGCGAAATAGCCCAAGCTGAGGATGAGGATGGCGTAGAGGGGGCTGCTCGCGAGTTGCAGCCGGCCCAGGATCCACCGGCCGGCGAAGCCGACCCCGAAGCCCACGGCCACCCCCACGAAGACCTGCAGGAATACGAGGCCGAAACCGTGCATGACCAGCTTTCCGGCGTCCGGGGAACCCGGGAACTCCGTCATCAGCTGGGTCAGGACGATGGTGAGGATGTAGGCCATCGGGTCGTTGCTGCCGGATTCCAGCTCCAGCATCGACCCCAGGTTCTCCCGCAGGTGCAGTTTCTTGCTGCGCAGGACGGAAAAGACGGAGGCCGAATCCGTGGAGCCCATCACGGCCGCCAGCAGGAAGCAGCCGGTCAGCGACATGCTGACGGGGATGGCCGCATCAGATACCAGCCAGATGAAGACGCCGGAAAACAGGATGGTGAGCAGCACGCCCGCGGTGGAAAGCAGCGCCCCCTGGCGGACGACGGGGCGCGTCTCCTTGAAGGACGTCTCCAGTCCGGCCGTGAACAGGATGATGGTCATCGCGAAATGGCCGATGTTTTCCGCGAGCTCGAAGTCGTCGAAACGGACTCCCAGCACGTCCTCGCCGGCCACCATGCCCAACAGGAGGAACAGCAGCAGGGAGGGGACGCCGTAGCGGGAACCGACCTTGGTCACCAGGACGGCGGCGAAGATCAGGATGGAGAAGAGCAGCAGCAGATGCTCCGACACGAGGTTCACGGCGAGCGGCAAGATCATCAGGTCCATGGCTCAGAGATTGATAATCAGGGTCAAAACATTCTTTCCGTCCCGGCGTTCATAGCGGATGCTGTCCATGATGGAACGGACCAGGTGGATGCCGAGACCCCCGATGGGGCGGTCTTCCAGGGATGCCGAAAGGTTCGCCTCGGGGACGGCGGTGGGATCGAAGGCCTTCCCCCGGTCGGCCAGGGTGAACCGCAGCTGATTCCCCTCCCGGACGGCATCCAGGTCCATGGTTCCGGCGGTTCCTTCGGGATAGGCATACATGATGACATTGCAGACGGCCTCCTCGAGCGCCAGGTTGATTCTCGCGGCCAGTGCGGGGGCCAGGTTGTATTCCTCCCGGACCCGGTCCACGAATCCGGTCAGGAGGGAAACCTGCCGAAGATCGTTGACCAGCGTCAGGCGCGGGGTCGCGCCGTCCGTATCCGGGAATTTTTTCATAGGAGACCTGTTCTTTGCAAAGATACATTTTTTGCCGATTATCATTGCCGAAAAAGGTTTTTTTCGTAACTTGGTTTCTTAATCATAAAACGAACTGGATAGATGGACAGATTTAGTCTGGTGCGGGAATCCTTCATGAAGAAGGCGCGGCCCGTGGACACTCCCGAGGGGAGGCCGTCCGAGTATTTCGGCGAATTGACCTTCGACCGGAACAAGATGCAGAAGTATCTGGACGCCAAGACGTTCTATGCCTTGCTCGAGTGCATCGAGGGCGGCAAGCCGCTGGACCGGAAGACGGCCGACGGCGTCGCCAAGGGCATGAAGGAATGGGCCCTGGAACATCACGTGACGCACGTCACGCACTGGTTCCAGCCCCTGACCGAGGGCACGGCGGAAAAGCACGACTCCTTGATCGACTATGACGGCCAGGGCGGCGTGATCGAGACGTTTGACGGAAAGGCCCTCGCGCAGCAGGAGCCGGATGCGTCGTCGTTCCCCAGCGGCGGCCTCCGCGCCACCTTCGAGGCCCGCGGCTACACCGCCTGGGATCCCACCTCCCCGGTCTTCATCCAGGACGACACCCTCTGCATCCCCACGGTGTTCATCTCCTATACCGGCGAGGCGCTGGACTACAAGACCCCTCTGAAGAAGGCCCTGAAGGCCGTCACGGACGCGGCGCTCCCCATCTGCCGCCTGTTCGACCCGGCCGTCGGCAAGGTCTTCTCCTATCTGGGCTGGGAGCAGGAGTACTTTCTCGTGGACGAGGGCCTGTTCGCCGCCCGTACGGACCTGATGATCACCGGCCGCACCCTGTTCGGCCACAACTCCTCCAAGGACCAGCAGCTGGACGACCACTATTTCGGCGCCATCCCCTCCCGCGTCGCGGCCTTCATGCGCGACCTGGAAATCGCCGGCCACAAGCTGGGCATCCCCATCAAGACGCGGCATAACGAGGTGGCTCCCAACCAGTTCGAGCTCGCGCCCATCTACGGCGAAACGAACCTCGCGAACGACCAGAACCAGCTTCTGATGAACCTGATGCACAACCTTGCGCGGAAGCACGGGTTCGTTGTGCTGTTGCACGAGAAGCCCTTCGAAGGGGTGAACGGCTCGGGCAAGCACAACAACTGGTCGCTGGGTACGGACACTGGTACGCAGCTCCTGGCCCCGGGCAAGGACGCCATGGGCAATCTCCAGTTCATCACGTTCTTCGTCAATGTCCTGGCGGCCGTGCAGAAGCACAACGCCCTGCTGAAGGCCTCCATCGCCAGCGCCACGAATGCGCACCGCCTGGGCGCGAACGAGGCGCCGCCGGCCATCGTGTCGGCCTTCCTGGGCCGGACGATGACCCAGGTGCTCCGCAAGCTCCTCGATGTGCCGTCCGACACGCCTATCGAGATCGCCGGCAAGAAAGGCTCCCGCATGGGCCTGGTCGAGATTCCGGAGATCTTCATCGACAACACCGACCGAAACCGCACCTCGCCGTTCGCCTTCACCGGCAACCGCTTCGAGTTCCGCGCGGTAGGCTCCAGCGCCAACTGCGCCGGCGCGATGACCACCCTGAACGCCGCCGTGGCCGAGCAGCTGCTCGACTTCAAGGCGGCCGTCGATCAGGAACTTGCCGCCGGCAAGTCCCTGCAGGTGGCCGTGATGGACACCCTGAAGCCCATCATCGCCAGCGTCATCGACACCATCTGTTTCGACGGAAACGGCTATACGGACGAATGGAAGGCCGAAGCAGCCCGCCGCGGCCTGGACACCGAAGCCTGCGTTCCGGAGATGTTCAAGGCGTTCCTAACGCCTTCCTCCGTGGAGATGTTCGCCCGCACCGGCGTCTACTCCGAGAAGGAACTGGAAGCCCGCAACGAGGTCAAGTGGGAGACTTACGCCAAGAAGGTCCAGATCGAGGCCCGCGTGATGGTGCGCATGGCCATCAACCACATCATCCCCGCCGCCATCGCCTACAAGGCCTCCCTCTTGAAAGAAGTCTCCCTGTACGACGAGGTCTATGACGACACGGACGGCTGCGCCACCGAGCTCGCCATCCTGGATGACATCACCCGCTACGTGGAAGAAGTCCGCCAGCGCGCCCGCCAGGTCGAAGACGCCCGCGTCGAGGCCGACGCCATCGAGGACGCCTACTCCCGTGCCCGCGCCTTCTCCGACATCGCGAACATGCTCTTCGCCCTTCGCAAGCCCATCGATGCCCTCGAGGAAGTGGTGGACGACAAGCTCTGGCCGCTCCCGAAGTACCGCGAGCTGCTGTTCATTTCGTAAATTGCCGAAAGTTTGCTATTTTTGCACCGCAAAACGGGCGCTGGCCGTATGCCTCCCGCCCGCCGGCCGGCCCCTTAGCTCAGTTGGTTAGAGCAGCGGACTCATAATCCGTGGGTCGCGGGTTCAAGTCCCTCAGGGGCCACGCAAAAGGAGACAGCATCGCGCTGTCTCCTTTTGCGTGCCCCCATTCTCCCCCTGTCGCTGCGCAGCCCGCCTTTGTTCTTTCACTTAATTGACTTATATTTACTCCGAGAAATCTGTATGAAAACGATGATGCGGACCCGACTGACCCTTCTTTTGCTGCTGCTGACCGCCTTTTCGGCGTCGGCGCAGTTTCCGCCGCGCACGGTGACCCATTATCCTGCCGTGGAGCCGGCGGCGGAGATCCACTTCGTGGACGGCAATGTCGGCCACTATGCCATCATGCGGATCGGACAAGACGTGATGCGGGTGGCGGTGGGCGGCGACCAGTCTACCCGGATGCCTTTGACCTATGTGGAAAGCATCCGGTTCCAGGACGGGTGCACCCTGTATTACGACCGTGGAGAACTGCAGTTCGACCGGCTCGTCCAACCGGCCCGGCTCAAGAATGAAGGGGGAGACGCCGTTCTCGAGGGCGTCCTCAAATTGACCGGTCCCCAGGCGGAATCGCTGATGGGCCCGGACCTGTACCGGCAGTACCGGAAGAACTCCGGACTGACGCTGGCGGGAGCGATCACCATGGCCACCGGAACGTTGATGCTGATGCCGTATATGGGAAAGACGGTCATGTTCTTCGCCACGGGCCAGAACCCGGCCCCGATCAACTCGTTCAAAGACATGGGCTCTCTCGGTAAGGGCCTGACCATCGGCGGCGGCACCGCCCTCCTGGCCGGCGTCGTCATCTACATCATCGGCAACAGCGGTTGCAACCGGGTCGTCGCCACCTACAACGACGGTCTCGGCCTGGCCTATACCTTCTGATCCCAATAATGACCGCGCTTTGGGAAAGAATCCGTATATTTGTCTTTCCCAACACTTGCAAGATGCAGCTTAACCGAATCTTAATGACCCTTGCGGCCGCCGTCACACTCCTTGTTCCCGCCCGGGCGCAGGAGAGCCGGTTCCGCGCGTTCATCGACCGGATCGCCGGCCCTTCCCCCGAACTGGCCCCGGAGGCCATCTATCAGCCCCAGCCCCGTTTCCATTTTGCGCTGACGGGAGACGTCCGTGCGGCTGTCATGAAAGAAGAAAAGCGTTTCCAGGTGGGGGTCGGCCATTTCGACGGGTATAATATCGTCCAGGACATCGTTCCTGCCCGGATCGCGTCCTCCCTGACCAGCGACATCGACTGGGCCGTGGGCTTCCAGGCGGGCTATGGGAACCTGGGCCTGGCGCTCAGCAAGAAGATCAAGGGGAAAGGGAAGGACGATTATTTCTCCTTCGACTACGTCGCCGCCGGTTTCGGCATCCAGGTGCAGTATTTCAACCTGCTCCAGCCGGTGACCTACCAGTATACGGTGGGAGATGAGGGACACTGGGCCTATATGGACCAGACGGGAACGACCGAGAACCCCGGTAATCTGCGCACGTTCATCGTCGACGCCTTCTATGCGTTCAACCGCCGGACGTTCGCCTATTCCGCCGCGTACAAAGGGAACCTGTTCCAGCGCCGCAGCGCCGGCAGCTGGATGTTCGGCAGCAAGCTGATCCTGGGGGACTACGGCATCGACCCGTCGGAGCCCATTGCCGGATGGGCCGGCCAGCAGTCCCTGCAGACTTCCGCGCAGGTGGCTTTCGGCGGCGGTTACTCCTACAACCTCGTTCCGTACCACCGGCAGCCGACGGGAGACCGCGACAAGGGCCTCCGCAACCTGACTGTCAACGCGACGTTCCTGCCCATGGTGACCCTGTTCAACCAGTTCACCTCCAAGGCATTCCGGCTTGGGGAAAACGGCAAGTATTCCGAGTTCCACAAGAGCGTGATGAATGGCAAGCTACTGGTCAACTATGTCGCCCGCATCGGCATCGGCTGGTCATACGACCTGTACACGGCCAACCTTTCGGTCAGCATGGACAGCTTCTCCTACAAAGGAAACTCGGAAATGTCCGTTGGCGATTTCATCGCCGACAAGGTGGCGACGTCCGGACGGTTCGCCCGGTATACCTTCGCCGTGCGGGTGGGCAAGCGTTTCTAGAAATCGAATCCTACCGACAGGGCGACGGAGAATCCGGTCTTGTCGCACCACTGCGCCCCGAGCTTCATCGGGCCGACAATCGTCTTCTGTCCGATCTCAGCGCCGACGGCAAACGCCGTGGGACGGGTCTTGAACAGGTCCGCGATCTTGCTCTTGTCCTGTAACAAGCCGCCACGCACGGTGAGGAAGTTCTTGTGGTTCAGCCGGAAACGGACATCCAGCTGGGCGGTGGCGGCGAAATTGCCGCACACGAAGAATCCCTGGCTGAATCCGAAGAACGGAAGCTGGTGGTCGATGTACCGGCTCGCCAGCGTGCCGCCCGCGGCCAGCGTGTGGATGAAATTCATGTGTCCGGGCTGCTCCGTCTGCCAGCCGAAATATACGGTGGGCTGCAGGACGACGACGCGGCCGATGGGCCATGCGGCGGATAGCTGGGCCATTCCGACGCTGTAGGGAGGGACTTCCCCTTCATAGTGGTCGCCGGCCTCCATCCCATCGTCTTCCAGATAGATGGAATAGCCGTCGAACACGTAGCGGGTGTCCAGCTTGAACCGGAAGCCGCGGGTCGGGAAATAGCTTTCGTTGAACGTGTCGTAGCGGAGGGAGGCGAAGGTGGACAGCCAGCGGCTCCGGAAATCCCATCCCTCCCAGTGCATCTCGTTGTCCAGATAATTCTCGTACGGCTCCATCTCGTAGGCGGCGCCGAAACGGACGTTTCCATAGACCATCCGGGCGTCTTCGGCATACAGTTCCAGGCGGGAGTTCACCCCGTTGTACCGCGCTTTCGAGAACACCCGGGGCTCGGAAGTGTCCTCGTCCATCCGGTACGTGAAGTTCCGGTAGGAATTCTTCAGGGCGACGCTGAGGACGGGCAGCGGCGCGAGCGGCTTGTAGGAGAGGTCCAGGTCCACCTGCGATACCTGGCCGAACTTGAGTTCCGAAACGAAACGGAACCCGCTCAGCCGCCGGGTGCCGATGCCCAGGTGGGCGCCCAGGTAGATCGCTTCGTCCAGGTCCACGTGGAGGCCGACGCCGGCCTCGTTGGTCTGGCCCTTCTGGCAGTCGAAAATGAGCGTGTAGGGCTCCTCCGCGCCGCTGACGCGGTAGGTGACCGACTCGAAAGCCTTCGTACCGTACAGGGCGGAGAGGACCTGTTCGATCTCTTTCCGGCCGTACATGCCGTCCCACGGCAGCAGGGCGGGGCTGATGATGTAGTCGGATTCCTTTTCGGTGACCCCCTCGTACCGGATTTCCCCGATCCGGACCTTGTGTTTAGAGAGGTCGATGGCTTGGCGGTGTTCCTGCTCCTGCTCCGGCTCGCCCGGCTTGGCGCCGACTCGCTTCGCGATTCTTTCGAAGGCCTCCTTGTTCTCCACCGCCTTGGCATAGCCCTGGGCGATGATGTCATCCACGCTCGCGGAGTCGAAGGACAGCATCGTGTAGCCCTTCAGCTCGTGCTGGAGCAGGATGTCCGTATTCTTTCGGTTGGCTTCGCAGATGTCGACGGACATCAGGGTGATGTTCTGCAGGATGAGGTTCGCGAGGCCGCCGAGGTCGGCCAGAGTGCGGGGCGTGGGCATTTCCGAGCCGATGACGATGTCCGCCCCCATCGCTTTCGCGAGGTCCACCGGGAAATTGTTGCGCGTACCGCCGTCCACCAGCACCATCCCCTCGAGGCGCACGGGCCGGAAATAGCCGGGGATGGCCATCGTGGAGCGCATCGCGTCCACGAGATTGCCCGCGGTCCAGTTCTTCTCGTTCATGCTCAGCATATCCGTGGCGACGCAGAAGAAAGGGACCGGGAGCTGGTCGAAAGCCACGGAATCCTGGTAGCCGACAGTGACGGAGCTGAGGGTGTTCCGGACGTTGTATCCGAACAGGAAACCGTCCGGCAGGCCCATCCCGACCTTGGCCATCATCTCCTGGCTCATATCACCGGTACGGGTGTCGCTCTGCTCGTAATTCTTGTTGTAGCGGGTTTGCCGGTCGATCCGGGTCCGGATGTCCTCGTCGTCATAGTGGAACGGAATCGTCATCGCGAAACGCTCTTTGTTGCGACGGACCTTGTAGGTCTGGAAGCTGTCCGGAATCTTGTCGGACATCATCACGGTCCAGTCGATGGCGCGGACCAGCGAGTCCAGGTACTGCGCCCCGAAACCGAGCGAGTAGAGGCCCGAGACCAGGCCGCCCATGCTGGTGCCGCCCACCATGTCCACCGGGATGCCCATTTCTTCCAGGTACCGCAGGACGCCCAGGTGGGCCATGCCGCGGGCGCCGCCGCCACCCAGCACGACGGCCACGGTGGGACGGTGACAGGTCCGACGGATGGAGTCCATTTTCGCCCGGACGCGGACGATGGCCAGCGAGTCGCCTTCCGGGTCGACGCTGGGTGCGATGAATCGGGTCTGCGCCGTGCCGATGACGGCGCTCAAGCTCATGCAGGCAAGGAGCAGGGCGCTTTTGAGAAGTTTCATAGCGTAGATTCTGGGGCTAGTCCTTCAGCGGGGTGATGAAGACGTTGCGGATCTCCAGCGGGCCGCCTTCGGACTGGAGGCCGATGGGGCCTTCGGAGCGGTCGAAATGGGCCTCGTTCATGAGGACGCCGTTGACATAGGCCTGGATGAAATTGCCCTTGCAGACGATTTCGGCGGTGTTCCACTCGCCGGCGGGATTCTCGGCGCTCTCCTGGGTGCTGCGGAGCCAGCGGCCCTCGGTGAGCTCCTCGAACGCGGATCCGCCGGAGGCGATCATGTCGCCGGCGCGGCCGTTCATCAGGTTGACCTCGGCGCAGCGGGGCCAGACGGCGTCGATGGGCTCGGCGTGCAGGAAGATGCCGGAGTTGGAGGGCTCACCGGGCCAGCGCCACTCGAGGTGGAGCTTGTAGTCACCGTAGGACTCCTCGGTGATCATATAACCGAACGGCTGGCCGGAGATGGTGATGACGCCGTCCTTCACGCCGAACACGTCCGTCGCGGGAACGTCGCTGTCGGGTGCGAGATGGAAGGCCCATCCGTCCAAATTCTTGCCGTTGAAGAGTTTCGTTTCGCGCTCCCCGCAGGAAAGGAAGCAGCAAATGCCCAGGATCAGGAGGGCGGCCAGGTTCCGTTTCATGGTGTTATCGAATTGGTTGTCAAGACAAAAATACGATTTTTCTTCTAAATAGCCAATTAGCAGGATATCTGCAGCCAGGCGCATCGCTATGAGATGGATTCTTTTTCTTGCCCTGTTTATGGCCGTATCCTCCGGTCCGGAGGTGAAAGTATACAGGAGAACATCGACCTACCGCTCCGACATCCGCTTCACCTTTGACGGCCCCCTCCTTCTGGAGGAGTTCGTGGCCGTCTGGTTCGCGGTGATGTATGTGTGGTAAGGATTTCTTGCTATCTTTGCAAGCGATATGCTCGGAACCATCGTCAATACCGCCTGCATCGTCGCCGGTACCCTCATCGGGACCCTGTTCAAGAAGGGCCTCGGGGAGAAATATACCAAGACGCTGTTCAACGCGATGGGCCTGGCTTCTCTCGCCCTGGGTGCGAATTCTTTCGTAGCGAACATGCCCAAGAGCGAGTTCCCGGTGCTGTTCATCCTGTCGCTCGCGCTCGGCGGCCTCATCGGCACGGCCCTGGACCTGGACGGAAGGGTGAAGCGTCTCCTGGCGAAAAAGGGCGGCGACAGCTTTGCGAAAGGCCTTATTTCGGCCTGTCTGCTCTATTGCATTGGCACGTTCTCGATTGTCGGACCGGTCCTGAGCGCCCTGCAGGGGGACAATACTTTCCTGTTTACGAACTCCACGCTGGATTTCGTGACTTCGACCGTGTTCGCCACCACCTACGGAATCGGCATGATCCTCGCGGCGCCCATCCTGTTCTGCTGGCAGGGTTCCATCTGGCTGGCGGCCACCCTGGCCTCCTCCAGCCCCATCTTCCAGGGCACATTGGTCAATGAGCTCGCCATCGTGGGCGGCGTCCTCATCATCGCCTCCGGCCTGTCCATCCTGGACATCAAGGACTGCAAGACGCTGAACTACATCCCCGCCCTGCTCGTTCCCATCCTCTGGTTCCTGGTGAAAGGACTGTTCTAGGACGTCGCTTTCCGCCCGGATGTTGATAACTTTTTTCGGAGAATTCGGGGCAGTGTGCTATCTTTGTTATCCAAGACCGTAGCGCCATGTCCTTCGTCCATCTGCACGTACATACCCAATATTCCATCCTGGACGGCCAGTCGTCCATCGACAACCTGTTCAACCGCGCCGAGGAGCTCGGGATGCCCGGACTCGCGATCACGGACCACGGGAACATGTACGGGGTGAAGGAGTTCTTCAAGTTCGCGAAGAAGCATCCGGGGGTGAAGCCCGTCATCGGCTGCGAGATCTACGTGTCGGTGGGGGACCACCGGGTGAAGGAGAAGGGGTATTACCACCTGATCCTGTTGGCGAAGAACTACGAGGGTTACAAGAACCTCGTCAAGATCGTGTCCACGGCCCACATCGAGGGCATGTACTACCGTCCCCGCGTCAGCCACGAGGTGCTGGAGAAATACCACGAGGGCTTGATCTGCAGCTCCGCCTGCATGGCGGGCGAGGTGCCGCGCGCCATCCTCGCCGGCGACATGAAAAAGGTCGACGAGGTCATCGAATGGCACAAGAAGGTGTTCGGCGACGACTACTACCTGGAGGTGATGCTCCACAAGACAGAGGTCCCGGGCCTGTCGCGGGAGGTCTATGACAACCAGATGATCTACAACAAGGTCATCTTCGAGCTGGCGGAGAAGCACGGCGTGAAGGTCATCGCCACGAACGACGTGCATTTCGTCCGGAAGGAGGACGGTCCCGTCCACGACCGGCTCATCTGCCTGACCACCAACTCCTACATCGACGATCCTGACCGCCTGCGCTACACCCAGCAGGAATACCTCAAGAGCGAGGAAGAGATGCTGGCCTTGTTCCCGGACCATCCAGAAGCCATTTCCAACACCCTGGAGGTGCTGGGCAAGGTGGAGGCCTATTCCATCGACAGTGACCCCATCCTCCCGGTGTACGAGATCGACCCGGCCTTCATGCAGGAAATCGACGCGCAGATGGAGAAGTACAAGGACGTCATCGACGCGGGCCGGTGCGACAAGAAGGGCAACTACCGCGGCGACGGTTTCTGTCATTCGGTCGCCTACCTGTGCCACTTGACCTACAAGGGCGCGCACCAGCGCTACGGCGAAACCTTCACCGCGGAGCAGGCCGAACGCATCGACTTCGAGCTCAAGACCATCTCCCGCATGGGCTTCCCGGACTACTTCCTGATTGTCCAGGACTATATCGCCGCCTCCCGTGCGATGGGGTCCATGGTGGGCCCGGGCCGTGGTTCCGCCGCGGGCTCGGTTGTCGCTTACTGCCTGAAAATCACCAACCTGGACCCGATCCGGTACCAGCTCCTGTTCGAGCGTTTCCTGAATCCGGACCGCATCTCGATGCCGGATATCGACGTGGACTTCGAGGACCTGACGAAGGCCCACAGCTACGTGGAGAAGAAGTACGGCGCGGACCACGTGTCCCGCGTCATCACCTTCGGCACGATGGCCGCGAAGAGCGCCATCAAGGACGTCGCCCGCATCAGCCGCGTGTCCATCGACGAGTCCAACCGGCTCTCGAAGATGGTCCCGGACCGCCTGAGCGAGAAGAAGGAGAAGGAATATCCCTTCAATCCCAAGCTGGACGAGCTGAAGCCGGGCTTCAAGGTCGTGGAGAAGGAGGTCGAGGAGGAGAAGGACGGCCAGAAGGTGCTGGTGAAAAAGACCTTCCAGCGGGGGATGGAGGACGTGGACGTGAAGATCACCCTCAAGAACTGCTACCGGCTGGTGCCGGAGTTCATCGAGGAGCTCAAGAACGGGCCGGAACTGAACAAGGAGGTCCTCAAGTACGCCCAGGCCCTGGAGGGCTGCGTCCGCCAGGTGGGCATGCACGCCTGCGCCACCATCATCGGCCGGGGCGACCTGACGAACTATCTGCCCATGACCCTGTCCAAGGATAAGGATACGGGCGAGTACGTCCGCACGTCCCAGTACGATGGCCACTATATCGAGGACGTGGGCATGCTCAAGATGGACTTCCTCGGGCTCATCACCCTGTCCATCATCCACAACTGCCTGAACCTCATTAAGGAGCGCTTCGGCGAGGACATCGACATCGAGGCCATCCCCATTGACGACAAACCCACCTACGAACTCTACGGCCGCGGCGACACCGTGAGCGTGTTCCAGTTCGAATCCGAAGGCATGCAGACGTGGCTGCAGAAGCTCCGTCCCACCCGTTTCGAGGACCTCATCGCCATGAACGCTCTCTATCGGCCGGGGCCGATGGACTACATCCCGGACTTCGTCGCCCGCAAGCAGGGCGAGCAGGCCATCGAGTACGACCTCCCGGAAATGGCTGAGTACCTGGAGGATACCTACGGTGTCACGGTGTACCAGGAGCAGGTGATGCTGCTTTCCCAGAAGCTTGCCGGCTTTACCAAGGGCGAGGCGGACAAGCTCCGCAAGGCGATGGGCAAGAAACAGATCGACATCCTGAACTCCCTGAAGGGCAAGTTCATGGAGGGCGGCATGAAGAACGGGCACCCGGAGAAGATCCTGGACAAGATCTGGAAGGACTGGGAAAAGTTCGCGCAGTACGCGTTCAACAAGTCGCACGCCACCTGCTACGCCTGGGTGAGCTACCAGACGGGCTGGCTCAAGTGCCACTATCCGTCCGAATTTTTCGCCTCCTGCCTCACCTATGCGAAGAGCATGGAGGAAATCAAGAAGATCATGGACGACGCCCGCGGCCACGGTATCCGCATCTTGAGCCCGGACGTGAACGAGAGCTCCGCGACCTACACCGTGAACAAGGACGGCGACGTGCGCTTCTCCCTGGGCGGCATGAAGGGCTTCGGGGCCAACATCGTGGACCTGATCCTGAAGGACCGCGACGAGAACGGCTTATATACAGACATTTACGACTTCGTGGAGCGGATGGGCGGCGTCGTCAACCGCAAGGCGTTCGAGACGCTCCTGTACGCCGGCGCGCTGGACGGCTTCGGCATCAAGCGCCGCCAGTACGAACTCCCGGGCCGCAGCGGACAGCCGTTCATCGACGAGATCGTCCGGTACGGCGAGCTGTACCGGAACGACACGGTCGATGCGGCCGCGTCCCTGTTCGGCGATATCGAGGAAATGAAGCCCGAGCGGCCGGTGGTGCCCGAAATGACGGGGGAGGAAGACTACCTGGGCTTCCTGCAGAAGGAGAAGGAGCTCGTGGGCATGTATCTGTCGTCGCACCCGCTGGACAAGTACCGGTTCGAGATGGACAACTTCACCACCTGCGAACTGGCGAATCTCGCAAACCTGGTCTCCGAGTGCGAACTGGCCAAGAAACCGGCCAAGGTGTGCGTGGCCGGCCTGGTGACAGACTACAAACAGCTTCTCACGAAGAAGGGTGCCCCGTATTCCCGGACCATGCTGGAGGACTACTCCGGCAGCTATGAGCTCACGCTCTTCACTAAGGAGCACGAGCAGTTCTTCAAGTATATGGTCCCTCACGATGCGCTGTTCCTGGAGGGCGTGATCGAGGAGCGTTACTTCCTGCGTCCGGAAGAGAAGGCGCAGGGGAAAACCGTTCCCTATACCTTTAAGCTCCAGAGCGTGACCCTGCTGGGCAATGTCGCCGAGAGCCGGATCAAGGCGTTCGGCATCAACATCGAAACGCCGATGCTTACCCCCGCCTTCCGGGAGGGCCTGGTGAAAGTGATCCGGAAGCACAAGGGGAGTATCCCGCTGGAGGTCTTTTTCTTCGACCCGGACACGCGCTACCGGATCCAGCTGAAATCCAACAAGTACCAGGTCGCCGTTTCGGAGGAACTCCTGACGGACCTCCGCCACCTGGGCGTGGACCAGTTCGAGGTGGTGAAGAAATAGGGGTGCGGTTTTTGCATGTCTTGGCTCCGATGAAATTCCGGCTCGCATACCTGCTGCTGCTCCTTTTCGCGTTTTCGTGCGGGAGGGGGAATCCGGCTTTGCGCACGGCTGAGCGGGTGATCGAGGACCATCCGGACAGCGCCCTGTACATCCTGGACGGGATTTCCCGGGTCGATCTGGCCAGCGAGCGGGAGAAGGCGGAGTACGATTTCCTGTCCGCCGAGGCGTTTTACCGCACGTATTATTTCCTGGATGATGCGACCGAAGCCGCGCTGGAGCGCGCCTGCCTGTATTTCGAGGCGAACGGTCCGGCCGTGGAGCGGATGCGGGCGTGGGAACTCATGGGCACGATCCAGACCGCGGTGGGCCGATATGGCAGCGGGATGGTGTCGTTCCGCAAGGCCGGCGCCGTCGCGCGCGACATCGAGCGCTCGCGCAGCCGCCTCGGCATGCTCGCGCTCCTCGTCGCCGGCGTCCTGGCCACCCTCGTGCTCTATTTCTGGGCCCGGAAGATCCAGACGGAGCGCCTCCTCGCAGAAAAGCAGGCGGAAAACGAACGCTACCTGTCGGCGGCGGAAGACCTGCAGTCCAAGCTCTCCGCGCTCAAGGCGGACCGCCCGCGGATGGGCGGAATCGACACCCTGGACCGCCTGTGCGAGCAATACTATGTCTTTGAGGGTACGTCCAACTTGCAGCCGCGCATCCTGAACGAGGTGAAAGCCATCGTGGAGGGCCTCCGCAGCGACACGAAGACGCAGAAGAACCTGGAGCAGGCCCTGGACGAGCGCGCCGGCGGCGTCATGAAGCGCCTCCGCGCCGCCTTCCCCAAGTGGAAGGACGAGGACTTCCTCCTGTACCTCTTCACCGCCTCGGGCTTCTCCGCCACCACCATCTCCACCCTCCTGGAGAAAGACAAACCCTACGTCTACAACCGCCTCTACCGCCTCAAGGAGCGCATCAAAGCCTCCTCCTCGCCCGATAGCGAGGATTTCCTGGCGTGCTTGGAGAAATAAAAAAGCGAGACCCTCAGGCCTCGCTTTCGTCTTTCCACCCCTGCGCCTTCACCGGGAACTCGACCCCTTCGGGGGTGACGAGGACGGTGCCGGCGTCGGGCTGGGCCAGGTGGCCGATGATGTCGAAGGTCTGGAAATCCCGGCGGAACTTCTCCGCGTGCAGGATCGGGACCGTGAAGAGGAGCCGCATGTCGTCGCCGCCGTTGAAGGCGGCTGAGACCGGGTCGATGTCCAGCTGCTTGCCGAGCTGGAAGGTGTTACCTTCGAAGGGGATGTGGTCCGCATAGACCTTGGCGCCGAGGCCGCTGTCGCGCTGCAGGCGCTTCAGGGCATCCCCGAGGCCCTTCGTGACGAAGTAGCCGTAGGACGGATAGATTTCCGCGTCCTCCAGCTTCGAGACGATGGCGGCATCCAGTTCCGGGCGCAGGTAATCGCCTACGAACATCCGCCAGGGGGCCATATCCGGCTGCTGGCCGGTTTTCTCGAAATCTTTCCGCCCCTTCTCCAGTACCTGCATGCCCAGGTAGGCCGCGCCCAGGCGGCCGGAGATGCAAAGCAGGTCCTTGGACTTGGCGGCCATGCGCCGCTTGTCGGTGAGGAGGGAGGTCTCACCCGTCGCCGCGAGGCTGATGAAAAGCCCGTTGTTGGAAGGCTGCAGGTCCAGGTTCACGGCCTCGAAACCGTGTTCCTTTGCCGCGACCGTGATTCCCATCCAGAGCTCCTTCACGTGATCGAAGTCCAGTTTGGAGGACAGGCCCAGGATCACATTCAAGAGTTTCGGGTGCGCGAGGGAGGCGTAAAGTTCTCCCACGGTTCCGACCACGCACTTGTAGCCCAGATGCTTCAGCGGGAAATAGACGAGGTTGAAGTCAATGCCCTCGAGGAACATCCGCGCGGAGGTATGCACCTTTCCGTCATTCGAGGCGGTGTAGGTCAGTCCCGGGACGGGATGATAAGCAGAGAGGCGATAGAGCTGGTCTATCGCCTCTACTTTTCCGATGTCCGAAAAGCTTTCGGCCATACTTAGCGGAGCTGAAAGATCACCGGGAAGGTGTAGGTGACCTTGACGGCGCGGTCGCGCTGCTTGCCGGGCGTCCACTTCGGGGAACTGGAAACGACGCGGACAGCCTCCTTGTCCAGGGATTCGTCCACACCGCGCAGGACCTTCACGTTGGTCACGCGGCCGTCGGCCTCCACGGTGAACTGGAGGGTCACACGACCCTGCACACCGTTCTCCTTCGCGATTTCAGGATAGACAAGCTTGGAGTTCACCCACTTCGAGAACTCGTTCGCATCGCCGCCGTTGAAGGACGGCTTCTGTTCCACGAGCTGGAACGGGATGGCCTCTTCCTCGACTTCCTCTTCCACGACCTCGGCTTCCTTGTAGTCCATGATCTCGACGCCGGTGTTGTCGTCTTCAAGGTTCATGAACATGTCGTCATCGAGCTTGATGTCATCGTCCACGATGTCGATCTGGTCGGAAAGGACGGGGATGTTCGGGGCCTCGGGGGGCGGCGGAGGGGTGTCATTCTGGATGGCGACCATTTCCTCTTCGACGAGGACCTGGGTGGTGTCCTC
>Ga0247611_10004159_pt1 | contig 20393 bp, 16 predicted proteins | sample 177DNAGHGhighgp2_FD_192422 | JGI IMG/M metagenome (GOLD analysis project Ga0247611, IMG submission 192422) | Sheep rumen microbial communities from Palmerston North, Manawatu-Wanganui, New Zealand - 1770 DNA GHGhigh gp2 | ecosystem: Host-associated > Mammals > Digestive system > Stomach > Rumen...
ATATTAATTATTTAGAACTTTTTTAGTATTAGGAAATTCTTTAATAATTTTATCATCTTATAAGTTTAATTTATTATACAATGGCAACAGAATTAACTTTGGATTCTAATTTTGACAATATATATAATTCTATTTGTAATTATGAAGAGTTTATTAAAGTAGTTAATGAAACTATCATTAACAAGTTAGATATTAATATTATTCTTAAAAATCTATTAAAATCCTCTAATGAATATATTATTAAAATTATATCATTTTTAGTAAATTTTGATGGAATACTTGATAAAATAAATAATTCTAATTTAAAAAACGATATAATTAATAAACTTATTAAAGAAAATAATTTATCATTTTTACAACAATTAAATAAATTAGGTTTATATAATACAGATAACAACATTTTATATTATATTAGTTTAATTAATTATAATCAAGAATTTTATAAACCATTAGAAAATTATTTATTTGATAACGTTGAACATTATACAAAAATTAGTATAATTATTGATAATTTATGTCATAAATATAGAGACCTTTTATGTATAAAAATAATTCAAAATTGTTCATTAGAACAATTAAATAGATGTAATAATGATTATATTTATTGTAAAGATGCGCCAGAATATTTTATTCTTATGTATAAATTATTAAGTTCTAATAGCATTAACTTAATTCAAGAATTAATAAAAAAAGGTGTTGATATTAATTATATTACTCCTATTAGTAAAAATACGATTTTACATCATTTATGTATAAAATCAACTGAAGGGTTGAAATTAATTATGCCTTCATTTAAATTAGATATTAACATTAAAAATTCAAAAGGTGAAACAATTTTATATAATTATTGTAAATATTCTTATTGTTATCTTTATAGTTTTGAAAATATTTGTGAATATTTACAAAATTTAGGTGCTGATATTAATACTTTTGATAATGATGGTACAACGTTATTATATTGCTTAGATAAAAGACATCCTAATTTAACTGCTTATAATATGGTTATTAATTTTTTATTAAAAAATGATTGTTCTGTTTTTAAGTATAATAACAATCATACACAATTCATTAAAATTTATAAAAAAAATAATAAGTTATATTATCAAAAAATAAAATTAGAAAATTCTACTGAAGAAGTTTTTAATGATAATAACAAGCTATTAATTCATTCTATTAAATATAATGATCTTACGTTATTTAATATGGTTGTTAATCCTTCTATTGTTAATAACGTTAATAAAAAAGGGTTAACACCTTTATATTATGCTTATATTAACAAAAGATACAAATTATTTAAATTACTAATAAAAAACGGTGCTAATATAAATGTAACAAACTTGTTAGGACAAAATTTATTATTTGAAATAAACGATTATAACAAATCTTCTTTGAAAAAATTTGATAATTATCAATTATTAGTTTCAAATGGTATAAATATAAATCAAATCGATTCTAATGGTGATTCAATACTTTTATATTTATCTAAAGTTCAAAGAAAATATTTTGGACAATATAAATATACTAAAAATAAATTATATATACCTATAATTAAATTTTTAATTGAGCACGGTGCTGATGTAAATATTTCTGATAAAGATGGTAATAATATATTATATTATTTTTATAATGATTTAAATTTTATGAATTATTTAATTGAACATAACATTAATTTAAATCATATTAATAATAATGGTGATAATATATTGATGTATATTGTTAAAAAAGGGTTAACAGAAAAAATTAATTATGATAATAATATGATAATTTGTAATGATGATGAACTTAAAGTATATATATCAAGATTACCTAAATGTTATGAATTAATTTGTAAAATCATTAAATTTAATAATAAAAATATAATTTATATAAAATATGATAATTTATTTGTATTAAAATATTGTATACTTAAAGGAGTTGATTATAAAGCTATTAATAATGATGGTGATAACGTTTTAATTAGTGCTGCTAAAAATAATAATATTGATATTGTTAATTTCTTTTTAAGTATAAATATTGATAAAACGTTTATTAATAAAGAAGGTCATACTTATAATTATTATCTTAAATAAGTGATGAATAATTTATATTATAAAAAAAATATTATTAAATAAAAAATATTTTTTTAGATTATTTTAAATTAATATATAAATATGAAAAATTTATTTTAGAGAATATACTGAAAAAATTTTAGAAAAATGGTACGCCTTACTGAATAAAATAAAAATTAAAATACTGATTTTTTTAAATTCTGTTTTTTATTATAGTTTTTATTCTTGAAGGCGTTAAAGTATTAATTTACTATTTTTATTAAATTTGTTATTTAAATTTAAGCCAACACCTGGAAAAATTTTTTTATTAAAATTTTTAATTAAACATTGTTCGCCTTACTAAATAAAATAAAGATTAAAATATTGTATTTTTACAAATTCATTATTTTATTATAGTTTTTATTCTTGTTGGCGTTAAATGTTATTTAATTTACTAATTTTATTAAATTTGTTATTTAAACTAAATAAACCTATTAATTATTATTAATTTAACAATAAATAATAAAATCAGGATTTTTATATTTTTGTCAAAAATAATTTTAAAAATTGTTTTTATTAATTAATAAAATTAAATGTAAATTAAAAATGTTATTAACTATTTTTATTAAAAAAATAATTTTATTAAAAATTATCCAATATAATATTTTTACTGATTATTGTCTATAAAAATATATATAATAAAAAATAAACATAATAAACATAAATATTACACTAATAATAAACTTGTTAATAATATTAATATAACATAATATACTATTTTTATTAGGTTTTTCAATTGTATGAAGATTTATTTTAATTGATTTATCTATCATTAACAAAATTCCTTTTAATGTTCTATTACAAGCTAAAAATCCTGTTGAATGTACAAAAGTACTATCTGGGATTCCTGAAATTGTAATTAATTCTTCTTCAGGTAATCCTCTCCATTTTTTTGGAAATGGTAAAATTGTTTTATAATTTTCTGTTGTTTCATTAACTGCTAAAGCAGAATATTGTTTTCTTTCTTTATTAAATCCAACAATATATAAAATTTTAGGATCAGCTTTCAAGTTAAGTTTAAAAATATTAACTGGAATAGATGAATTTCCTAATACTAACACTCTTCCATCAGAACGATACTTAAACCTTTCATTATACGCTTTATTAATAATTTTTTGTGCTTGAATTGAATAAACTGATTTTTTAAAAATTTTCATAAAATATTCTCCTACAATAAACATTGCTTGTTTAAATCTTTCTAATGTTTGTTCTGGTGTTAAATCTTCAAACCAATTTTCGTTAAATAATGAGACAAAATAACCTAAATTTGAGTTATCAATATAATTAGGCTTTAGTGTAATTGGTTCAGAATATTGATTTAATCCATTATCTCGTGCATCAACAAAAGAAATCATTGAATCATAAATTTTGTCAGTAATAATTTTGATTTTATGTTCAGTTAATTTATCTTTAAAATCTGTCATATCTGAAATTAACGTTTTAACAATTTCTTTACCATAATGACGCCAAATTAATCCTGATGCTGCTAATTTAATGTTTCTATTATTATAAGTTTCATTAAAATCTTTTTGATGATGATCATAATGTCTCTTAGTATGATCATATTCCATTCCAACATCCATAACAAAATCACAATTATCTAAATCTTTTCCAGCATCAATAGATCTATGAATAATTACTTTATTATTACATCTTTCTCCATATAAAGAAGAAATTAAATAACAACAAAGAACATCATCAAGATGAAACTTACCGCCATGGACACCAAGATGTAAAACTCCTTTTTCTTTAGTAATAAAAGTAGACATTTTTAAAAATAAATAGAATTATTTAATATTGTTAAAATAATATTATAATTTAATACTATTATTTTCATTTTTTGATAATATTTTAACAATTAAAATTATTTGTAATTAATTTAAAAAAGGTTATTATTTTTTTTGATATTCATAAAATAATGTTTCTGTGTAAAAACAAACTTTATCATCTTTAAAAACATTAAAATTTATTTTTGAATCAAACCCATGTTGTTCTCCATAATTAATAATATTTAAAACTATTTGGGCTTTCAGCCCAAATAGTTTTAAAACTTTTAAAATATTTAACCTTTTAAGGGGTTAATATTTTAAAATCATAACATTTTTTATTTTTAATTAATCTATATGAATTAACATTAATAACTTTTAATGGTTTATATAAATCTTCCATTTTTTATAAAATTTAATTTTATAAAAAAAATAATAAGATATATTTTTATTTTTTAAAATAAATATTTTATTTTAAATATTTTCGATAATATCAATTATTTTCATCTCCTTCATAAATAATAATATTTGTCATATCATTAATCCATTCGTCTTTTGTTATATTTAATCCACATTCAAATATACTTTTATAATATTCATCTAAATCAATAGTTGCACATACAAAATCATAATTCATATATTCTTCTAACATATATTTTAATAATATAACATCTTTAAAATATTTTATAAAATTATTAACTGAACATTTAAATATAATTGTATTATTCTTATAATTAATATTATTTAAACGTTCAAAATTAAATATAATATATTCATCTATATATTCGGCAACATCTTTTCTTATTTTTAAGAAAATAAATCCATTTAATATAGGTATATTATCCTTTTCTAATTCTTTAATAATATTAATTATTGCTTTATTTTTAGTTATATATAAATCAGGATGTTCTTTTTCTGATAAATCTATATGTTTAAATTTAACTTTTAAAAAGTTTTCTTTATTTATTTTATCAGTTAATTTATTTTTATATTTTTCTAATAAATATTCATAAATATTATGTTCACTATAATTAATACAAATTATATAATCTATATATTTTATTGTCATTTATGTATAAATATAATTTAAAGTTTAACGTGTAATAAAATTAAATTTCAATTTTTAACATAATTAATTTTATTAAAAAATATTTAAAAAAAAAAATTAAAAACTTTAATTATTTAAATTTAAATAATTATAAAATTAAATTTACTTTTAATTATTATTTATTATTTATTAAAAGTAATTTAATACAACTATTAATTTTTAAATATTCTAGTTTAATATCATAATAATTATCATGTATTGTATATTATTTTGAAAGATTTATATTATAATGCTTTGATAGACTATATAATTTTCTTAAAAGATTATATCTTTTAAATGTTTTTTCTTTATCTGATGCTAAAATATAACTATCATATTTGTGATAAGGTTTTATAATAAAATTTACATTATTTAAATTATTCATATTTTTTGAAAAATATTTTTTATAATAAACGTATTCTCGTTTAATATCATAATAATTATCATTCATTGAATAATTTTTTGAAATATTTATATGATAATATACACAAAGATCAGCTAAATTATATAAAAGATTAATTTTCATTAATTTTTTTTGTTCACTTGTAGCAAACATATATTTATCAATTAATAAATTATCTTTTAAACTATAATTTATAATATTATTATTCATTGTAATATATATTTATATATTAAGTATATTTTAATAAAAAATAACACAAAATATTAAATTAGTTATTAATTATAAATAAATATTTTTTAATTATCTTTTTTAATTATCTTTTTTATTTATCTTTTTTAAAAGTATATTATATTCTTTTTTAATTTCATAATAATCGTTATTAATTGTATAATTTGTATAATCTTGTATATTATAATCATTTATTAAATGTGCTATTTTTTATATCAGATCATATTTTAATAAATGCTCTTCTAATTTTGTTTGTTCTTCTAAATTAATATTTTAAAGAAATAATTTATTTTAGTAATACTAAAAATAAATTAACATAATATAATATATTATTATATCCAATATTAAATAAAATATATTTTTAATCAATTGTTAATTTATTTAATTGATAATAAAAATATAAATAAAATTTTATTAAATGAGTTTTGGATTAAAATGAAATATAATAAATATTATTTTAAATTTTAGATCTAAAAAAGTTTAAAATTTAAATATTTTTATGAAATATTATTTCATAAAAATATTTATTATTTTTAATCAATATATTTATAATATTATATGAGTGAAGTATTGATAAAACCTTTTTATGAAGAAGATAAAACGATTTCAGATGTTTTTATTGAAGACAAACATATTTTAAATAAATGTTTAGATAATATTAAAAAATATAAATATTTATCAGCAAATAATAATTTTTTTGAATATGATATAGAAGATAATTTATTTAATGAACTATCAAATTTTTATAAAAGCCTAAATGGAAATAAAAAATATATTGATGACATAAGAAAAGGATTAAAAGTTTTATCTTTATATAAATCAACTGATTTAAAAACTGCTTTAAAATCTGATTTAATACATTATATTCAAAATGAACAGAATAATCAAATTAATTTATTAGAAATATATTTACATATAATCTTTTTTTATAAAGAAGCTTTAAATAATAAAGCATATTCTTATAAAGAAAATGATATTTATAAATATTTTCAGTATGTATATTTAAAATTAGATGATTTTAGCAAATTTAATTTTAATGATTTTATAACTAATAAAGATAGTTTTGATGAAGATAATTTACATTTTATACAAACTTTGTTTGTTAAATTTTTAGAAGTAGCATATATAGAAACATTATATTCTCAACCAATATATTCTATTTTATCAATAAATAAATTAAGAAATGAAAATATTAAAATTATTGATTTTAAACCATTATATGAAATATTTATGAAATATAATAGTAGAAATAAAGAGATTGAAAATTTATTTAAACAATATGATATAGATATTTATAGATATATTAATAAAAATAATATTTTTTATAATATTAAAATATCAGATGATAGTGATGTTATAATATCGGATAATTCATATAGTTTTAATATTAAAGAATGTAAAGAACAAATTCTAAAATTTGTTCAATCAAATATTTCATTTGATGATAACAAAGAAATTAAAGAATGTAATAATCAAATTTTACAACTTGAAGAAGAAATTAACACGTTACAACAAAATTCACAAAATAGAGAAATAATTTCACAAAAAGAATCATTACAACAACAAATAAATAAATGTAATGATGTTATTATAACACTTAAAAAAGAAATTAAACTTATATTGAACCCTATAAAACAAATATTAATGAATCAAAATAAACAAGTGAAACAACATAAACAATTGAGAAATATAGAAATAATTATAAATAAAATAAATAATATAATTAAAAAATTAGAAGATGATGTATTATTTGATAAAAATGACATCATTGTTTTATCAACTTTGAAATCATATGAAATTCCAGATATACAGATTTTAAAATTAAAAAATAATTGTAATAAATTTAATACTACTATAAAAAACAAATCAGATTTAGAACTTCAATTATCTGCATTAAGTATATCAGATTTAGAATACAAACTAACACAATTAGATGAACTTAAAAAATCTAAAGAAAAAATAATAAATAATTTACAATCACAAGAAGCTTCAAAAATTTATAATAATTTAAAAACAAAAATAAAAGAAAAAATAATTAAAAACACTCCACAAGATAATAAAAATATATCATTTATATTAGACGCTAAAAATAAAAAATTATTAGATGTTTTTTCTATATGTGATGATAATACATTATTAAATTTACAAGATATTAATGAAAAAGATTATTTTGATTATATGTTAAAAATCATTATTAATAATAAAATTATGTTAAACAATAATATTTTTATAAATAGATTTATAATGAACATATATAGTATATATAAATATTATAAAAATGGTATGATATTAAGTGATAATAAAAATATTTATATTCCAATACCAAAATTACAAAGTATTATATTAAATTATATGACACATGATGGTAAATACATAAAAGAAGCATATAATTTTAGCAATGGTCAAAATGAATATATAAATTTTAAAGAACATATGGTTTTATTTAATAGTATAACTAGTAATTTTAAAAAAAATACTGATAATATAGATAATATAATTACTAAATTAAATAAAATTAATCAATCTAGGAAAACATTATCTTTTGTACAAGGTGGAAAAAATAAATTTGATTTTGCATATAATTATGATCAATTATTATTTCAGATTTCATATTATTTAAAATGTATTATTAAAAATGATATAATTAAAATTGAATCAATTATTAATCCAATACATATTATAAATTATGAATGTAATTATAAAGATAAATCTGATAATAATCATACATATTTTATATCATTTAAAGGCAACGAAATTGAATTTAAGTATAAAGATATTAAAATTATATTATTAAAAAATAATTTAGAATATAGCTTATATGATCATCTTAATAGATGTGATGATATAATAAAAGCATATAAACAATTAAAAAATAAGTTAAATTTAAAAATGATTAAAAATGGTATTACATCAAGCGATAAATCATATGTTAAATATACTGAACGAATTAAGCAATGTAATAATGAAATAAAAAATAATAATCTTATAATACAATTATTATGTGATTTTTACAATAAATATATTATAAAAAATATGACAATATTTAATTATAAAGATATTTGTGATTATGTAGGTTCATTATCATTATTTAATAATCAATATAATCAACCTATTTCTGTATCAAATTATAGAAATATTTTTAATATAGATATAAATACATTTCAATCTTTTATAATAAATATAAATGATTATAAATATAATATTCCTTTACATAAAATCTATCCATCTAAATATATGATATATTTATTGAAAAACACTGATAATATAACATTATATAAAAATATTTTATTATCAAATATAACAGATATAATTTTATTTGACGAGAATAATTTAGAATATATTTATAAATATACTAAACCATGTTTAATTGATGATCAAAGTAATTGTTATGAAATTGGTAGTAATGAATATAATTCATATAATGAAATTATAAAAACAAGTAAGACATTATCTAAAAAAAGACAAAGAGGTAATACAGATGATGAATCTGCTTTAAAACAATCTACAAAAGAAGAAACAAAAAGATTTAGACATGTTGTTGATAGTGATGATGAAGAGGAAGATAAAGATGATATTTTAGATGTTAGTTCAATTATCAATGATAAAGTTGTTATTATTATATTAAGAGATAATAAATATGATTATAATTCTAAATTAAATATGACATTAATATCATCTAATTATACAGATTATGAAATAAGAATTCCATTAAACGTTCAATTTCAAATTGATCCTAAAAAATTAAATTATGTTTTTGTTTATTATAATGATACATTACAATCATATGATTGTGTATATATATTATCAGTTGATATTAATAATGAAACTAATAAAATTTCAATGAATGGCAATATAAATCAAAAATATATTGATAATTTAAATAATTTTGATTTTAGCACTGATTCAATAATGTTAAATAAAAAAGATGAATCTGTTGATAGTGATGATAGTAAAATGAATGGTGGAAAATATAAAACTTTAAATAAAAAATATTATTATTATTTAAATAAATATAATTTAATATAAAATTATTTTTTCATAAAAATATTATGTTAATATAATATTTAATATATTTAAAAAATATATTAAATAAAAATTGATTTTATTTATAAAATTATTAAAATATTTAATTTTAATAATATAATTGGACTAAAAATATTTTAAAAATAAGAATTTATAAGTAAAATGTTTATTTAAAAAAATATATTTAATGATGAATTTATTGAAATTTAAAAAAAAATGATAAAATAATTAATACTATATTGTTTAATAAATAAAATATTTCATTTTGTTTATAACTATTTTTTTTATTTTTTCTTAAAATTCTTCAAAAAATGTAAAATAATAATTTTAACATGAATATTAAAATTATTTATTATTTAATAATTTACTTTATTATTATTTACAAAAATTTTATTTAAAATAATAAAAATATATTTTTTTTTAATTATTAAATTTAATGCTATAATTAAATGCTATTATTAAATGCTATTATTATTTAAATTAATATTAAAAATATTATTTTAACATAAATCAAATAATTATAAAATTAAAATTTAAAATTAAATTTTAAATATTGTATCTTTTAACTAAAAGATTTTATATATTATTATGTTTAATAAATTTTATTCTAATATATTCTAGTTTAATATCATAATAATTATTATGAATTGTGTAATTTTTTGAAAGTGTTACATTATAATATGTTGTAAGATTATATAATTTTCTTAAAAGATTATATCTTTTAAATGTTTTTTCTTTATCTGATATAAAAATATAAATATCATTATTTGTATTATATTTAGGTATAGTGTTATTTAAATTAATCCTATTTTTTGAAATGTATTTTTTGTAATAAACATATTCTCGTTTAATATCATAATAATTATCATGTATTGAATAATTCTTTGAAATATTTATGGGATAATTTGCTACAAGATTAGCAAAATCTCTTAAAAGATTAATTTTCATTAATTTTTTTTGTTCACTTGTGGTAAACATATATTTATCAATTAATAACTCATCTTTTAAACTATAATTTATATTATTATTATTCATTGATATATAATTTTATAATAATATATTTTTTTAATAAAAATTATCATAAAAAAGTTATATTATTTATTATAAATAAACGTTTTTTAATTATCTGTTTTATTTATCTTTTTTAAAAGTATGTTATATTCTTTTTTAATTTCAGAATAACTATCATTAATTGTATAGTCTGTATAATCTTGAATATTATAATCAATTATTAAACGAGCAACTTTTTTTAAAAGATCATATTTTAATAAATGTTCTTCTAATTTTGTTTGCTCTTCTAATTTATTATTAATAATAAATTGTAAAAGATCATCAAAACCTTTTTTAATTTCAGAATAATCATTATAAATTGTATAATTATAAATTGTATAATTTTGTATATTATAATAACATATTAAATGTAGATATTCGTCAATAAGATCTTTTTTTAAGCACCTTTCTTTTTTTAATTCTTCTTTATATTTTTCTTGTTCTTTTAAAATCTCTAAAAGATTACAATTTTCATTAGGCATAATATTTATAAAACTATTAAATTCAGTATTAATATCAACATTTTTATCGTTCATTTTTAATTAAAATATATTAATTTTAAAAAATGTAATATTTTATTAATTAAATTTTCATTTTTTTAAAATAAAAATTTAACTTTTAATCATATATATCTTCTTTATACAAGTCAAAACACCAACGGTGTTTTGACTTCTAGAAGAAATTTAAAAACCATTGGCTTTCAAATTCTTTATAACTAATAATATTCAGATTCTTATTAACAATCTTATAATCCTTAGGTATATTACCCATAAATGAAACAAAATTATCATACTTATTATTATTAATTACTCTTTTAAGTTTATCAAATAATGAAGCGTTATTTATTTTAGTATAATCATCTAAAAATATCATTTGAAAGTTTACTTTAAACTTTTTATAATGTTCTTTTAATAGTTCCATATTAATAACAACTATATTATTGTATTCAGGTTTAAAGTTATTTAAATCTTCATCATTTTTAATTATACAAACATTATAAAATTCAAACTCATAAAATTTAGTAAAATCTTCTTTTTTCCAAATAACTTGATCATAATCATCAGAAGTTGAAATAATCAAAACGTTATTAAAATGTTTATATAATATAATAGATTGTATAATATCAATTTGTTTATCGTGTATGCACCAAGTTATTAAATTATCTTTTTGTAAACTTTCAATTATTTTTTGATTTTTTTCAGAAACGTTAAAAACATTTAATTTATCATCTACTTTATTACCATTTTTAATCATTTTATTATATAATTGTTTTAAAAATTCATAATCAAAAACGTTATCTAAATTTAAATTCTTTTTTATGTTTAAATTTCTTGAATATTTAACTCTATCTAAAAATTCAGTTTTATTTTTTATTACTAACCCAATTTGAATTTTCTTAGTTCTTTCTCCTTTAATATTTTCAGCCATTTCTAATATATCGTAATGGTCAAGTGTTTTTTCTTTATTATAATATTTACAAGATAAGAATAAATATTTATTAGTTATTTTATCCTTTAATTTTATATCAAAGATACCTTCAGCGCATGAATCCATCACTTTATGGGTCTTTAAATAAGTTATTCTTATCTCTTCTTCTTCTGGGGTGTTTCCTGTTGGTATTACTTTAAAATTTTCATCTAATAATTCATAATTTTCATAATATCCAAACATAAAAATAATTTTAGCATACTTTTCAAAAATATTTCCTCTTAAACAAGATTGATTTTTATTTTGATATATTTCATTTAATTTTAAAAATATTTCAGGATTGTTATATAAATCAAATAATGTATTTAATTTACTCATTATTAATTATAATTATTATAAATGTTAATTATATTAACTATAAAAAATATTATATATAAAAATTTTACTTCATTTTTATTATGTTATAGTTTATTAAGTTTTATAAGAATTATAAAGTAATAATTTAAAGAATAAATATTGAATTAATTTTAATTATATTTAAAAATAATTATTATTTTTTTTTTTATTTTATAAAAAATAAAAATACTAAATTTTTATAAGTTATGCCTAACAAATAATATTAATTTTATTAAACATTAAGGGAACAAGATTTAAAAATATTTAAGGCATGAAAGACCTTAAATAGTTTTAAAGTTTTTAAAATATTAATAGATCCTAAAAGGATCTATTAATATTTAAAAAACAAAAATATATTTTTATAAGTATTATATTCAATATTTTTAAACAAACTTTTTTAAAAAAGTTTGTTAAACTTTTTAAAAAACTTTTTAATATAAAATATTATTTTTGTTTATAAGTAGTTGGTTGTTGTGGTTGATATTGATAATTAGAATATTGATAGTTAGGATAATTAGGATAATTAGTATATTGATAGTTAGAATAAGGTTGCTGATTATAAGTATATTGCATGTTTGATGGCATTGGTGGTGCTGTAGGTTGAATATATTGTCCGTTTATCGGTGGTGTATAAGGATAAGTTTGTTGATAATAATTAATATAAGGATTAGGTTTAATTGTAGGATATCCTGTTGGTGGTAATCCGCTTGGATAATTATTTTGCTGTTGTTGATAACTCATTTTTTATATATTTATTTTTTAAAAAATAAAATTAAATATATTTTATATTAAAAAATAACTAAAAATATGTATTAAGTTATATTTTTAAAAAATATAACTTCTTTTAATTTTAAAAAGTATTATAAAATAAATAATTTAACTTATTAAATCTAAAATTTATATTAAAATTTATGAGTATTTACAAAAATAAAATAACATACAATTATATAATAAAAATGATAATTATAATATATTATAAATTAATTTATTTTAATAGATTAATTTTAAATTAATTTTAACGTGTTATAATTTATAAAATTACAATTTTCATTTTATTTTAAAAATTTTTTATTCAAATTAACTTTTTATATATTAAAATATTTTATATAAAATTAAAATTTTATATCTAATAAATTATTTGAAAGTAATTTATTAAAAAATGTTAAATAAAAATATTTTTATAAATCTATTTACTTAGACTTTTTGCTTCCCTTCTTGCTGGCTTCCTTCTTCTTCTTAGTTTCTAATTCAATCTTCTTGTATTCTGCCTTTGCCTTTGCTGGTTCATTCTTAATATATTCTTCAACAAACTTAAGCTTATCAGCTGCCTTTTCGTGCTTTGGGTCCTTATCTCTCTTTGAAACAGTGCTAATAAACTTCTGCGGCGCTCCAATTACCTTTGTATCAACATCAAAATCGTGTTCCTTCATATACTTTACAAGTTCAATTTGTTTTTTCATATAATCATTAGGTTGTCTTTTTCCTTTTCCGCCCTGTGTAGCCATTTTATATATATTATATAAAAATATAATATATAAAAAATATTAAATAAATAAAAATTATTTTACAATATTTTTTATTTATTTTTGAAAAGCTAAATAATTTTAAATCTTGTAAAATATTTTATAAAAGAAAATTTGTTAAGATTGTTTAAAATCTTGTTTAAAATCTTGTTTTAAATCTTGTTTTAAAATCTTTAATTTATGTTTAAATTTAAAAGGTTGGTTAATTAAATTAATATTTAAAATTAAGATTTTTTAAATAATTAAATACAATTAATTTTACTATTCATTAATCCGATAGTTATAGATAAAAAGAATAATGATACAATAAAATTAAGCATTGTATATTTAAAATGATTAGGTTTATTTATATAAACTATTTTAGTTTTTATTTTAGAGTCTGATAATTCATTATCTGTGTTATCATCCTTTTCTTCATCAGTATTATCAACACTATTTTCATCAGTATTATCATCTTTTTTTTCATCACTATCATAATCAGTATCTTTATCAGAATCATCCTTTTCTTCATCAATATCATCATCCATTTTTTCATCACTATCATCATCAGTATCTTCAACAGTATCATCCTTTTCTTTATCAGTATCTTCATCCTTTTCTTCATCCTTTTCTTCATCAGTATCTTCATCACTATCATCATCAGTATCTTCATCACTATCATCCTTTTCTTCATCACTATCATCATCCATTTTTTCATCACTATCATAATCAGTATCATAATCACTATCATAATTACTATCATAATTACTATCATAATTACTATCATCATCACTATCATAATCACTATCATAATCACTATCATCATCACTATCATAATCACTATCATCATCACTATCATCATCACTATCATAATCAATATCATCATCACTATTTTCATTAATTTTTTTAATAATTCTCTTTAAAGTTTTATCAGTATTAAAAGTTTCTTCTAAATTCTTTTTTATTATATTTTCAATTTGTTTATATTCTTGTTTTGCTTTTTCAGTTTCATTTTTAATATATTTTTCTACAAAATTAAGTTTTTCATTTAATGAGATATGATTTCTATTTTTATCTTTTTTTGCTATAATAAAAATAAATTCTTGTGGTGCGCCGATTACATTTGAATCAATCTTAAAATCATTATTTTTCATAAATCTAATAATTTCAAGTTGTTTTTGGACAATATTCATATTTATTATTATATTAAATATTGTAAAAATAATTAATTAAATAATTATTTTTATTTTTTTAATTAAAAAAAAATATTTAAAAGTATTAATTTTGTTTTATAAATAAAAAGAATAATAAATAATAGTTAAAATTAAATAATAAATTCAATTATTTTTTAACTATCGGCTTCTTCAACAACTTCTTCTTGTTCAGCAGCCTTTGTTTTACCCTTTCCTTTAGCTGGTGCCTTAGGCTTAGTTGCACCCTTAACTGCCTTTGGCTTATCCTTAGTGGATGCCTTAGGCTTAGTAGTCTTTGTTTCTTCAGTTTCTTCTTCATTGGATTCTTGTGTATCATCCTTTTTACTTATAGTACAATATTTACAATTACATTTATGCGGCTTCTTTAATGTTTTATGAGTACAAAATTGACAATTACATCTATGTTCCTTAGGTTTTCTTGGTTTATTCTTCTTATTTTCTTCAACAATCTTTTCTTCTTCAGCATATTCTTTTTTAGCTTCAACTTGATGATTCTTTAAGAAATCTTCAACATAACTAAGCTTATCATATGCAGAAGTATGACTTGTATCCGGGTCTCTCTTAGAAACCTTTGCAATATATGACTGCGGGGCTCCAAACACTGTTACATTAAAATCATTATTCTTCATATAATCAACAAGCTCGTGTTGCTTTTTAGAATATTTATTGAAATTTTCGTGTGATGCTGTCTTTGTTGGATTTTCAACAGTTTCCTTAGTTTCTTTCTTATTATCAACTTTCTTACTCATAATAATATAATATTTAATAAATAAACTTATATTTAAATATTTATTTTTTCATTTTTTTAAAATAATAATTTTTACATAATATTTTTTAATATAAAAAATTTAGATTAATCAATTAAATTATTAAAAAATATAAACTGAATAATAAATTAATTTTACTTATAATAAGTTATGTTTTAATAAATAATGTTTTTATAACAATTATTATTTAACTTTTAATGAAATAAAATTTAATAATGTTAATTTATGATTTAATAAATATAATTGTTGATTGTTATTTTAACATATTAATAGTTTTTAAACATTTTTACTTAAAATTAAGGCGTTCTTGATAAAAATACTGTTTTTTAATGCTCGCCTTAAATATAAATATACTTTAAGACGTTCTTGATAAAAATACTGTTTTTTAATGCTCGCCTTAAAATGAAATATATTTTAAGATTTTATATTAAATTATTAATCTGATAAACTACTTATCTAATTAATTACTTATTTTTAATATTTATTTTTATAATCTTTTTATTATAAAATAAAATTAATTTTAATCAATTAAAATTAATATTATAAAAAAAATAAGTATAAAATATATATACTTATTAAAATTTAAATCATTGGAATTATCAGAAATTAAATCACCAGAATTATCAGAAATTAAATCATTGGAATTATCAGAATTTAAATCATTGGAATTATCAGAAATTAAATCATTGAAATTATCAGAAATTAAATCATTGGAATTATCAAAAATTAAATTATCAGAATTATCAGAAATTAAATCACCAGAATTATCAGAAATTAAATCATTGGAATTATCAGAATTTATAAGTCATCGGATTATCAGATTTAGATTTATGAATTTCTTCAAGTTCCTTTTCTATTTCATCATATTCCTTTTTAGCTTCTTCTAAATTATTTTTTAAATAATCTTCTACAAAACTAAGCTTATCATATGCATTATTATGATTTATATTAGGGTCTCTCTTAGAAACTTTAGAAATAAAAGATTGTGGTGCACCAAAAATTGTAATATTAAATCCATTATTTCTCATAAAATTAATAAGTTCATATTGTTTATTAGCATATTGTGTAAATAATGAATTATTCATATTTAAAATATGTATTTTATATACGATAATAAAAAATAATTTTTTTTTCAATTCAAAATAAATAATTTTCAATTTTTCTTTATTTTTTCTTTTATTTTATCTTCATTATTATTTTATTTTATCATTTATTTCTTATCACCTTTTTACATAATTTGTTATCTTTTTTATTCACTGATAACTACCAAATTATATTTGAAACTTTTAAACTATTGACAACTTTGTTGTCAATAGTTTAAAATGGTCTAATATAATTATCGTTATATTAGGTTTTAATCCCTAATTTTAGTTCTTGTCTCTTCCGCGCTTCTCTTCTTAGATTTATTTTTTCTTTACTTCTACTTATTATTTTTGAATTATTTGGCCAAAGGCCAAATAATTCAAAAAGCTTTTAAACTTTATACCATTAAGGGTATAAAGTTTAAAATATTTAAACAAGAATTTAAATCTCTTGTAAAATATCTATCCTTAAACATTGTAGGATTATTCTGAAAGTGATCAATATTTAATTCAAAATATTTATAAGGGTACTGATTCTTGTTTAATTTACAATCTTCACAAATTAATAATCTGTGTTTTCTGAAAAAATTCTTGAAAAATCCTTAAAAATCTTTAAAAATCCTTAAAAATCTTTAAAAATCCTTAAAAATCTTTAAATGAACTTTAAAAATCATAATTTAAAGTTATAATTTATTTAAATAATACAATTTAACACTTAAATAAATTATCATTACTTAAATAAAATTGTTATTTATTAAAATTATTTAATTAATAAAAAATGAATAAAAATAAAAAATGAATAAAAATAAAATTGAAATAAAAATATATAAAATAAAATATTTATATTAACTTATATAAAAAGTTATGATAAATAATACTATTTTAAATAAATATAAACCAAATGCAAATAAAGATCTATTTTGTGATAAGTTTATAGATCATTTATATAAAAATATATCAACATTTAAAACAAATAAAATTAATGCATCTTATTTAATTTTAGGTAATACTGGAGTCGGAAAAACGCATTTTGTCAATACTATTTTTAATAGTATTAATTGTCCATTTTATACAGAATTAAAAACAATAGATTTACATAAAATGAAATTAGACTTAAAACCATCTAAAAAGAAAACAGATGATGAACCAGATATTAAACTAAAGAAAAAAGAAACAAAAGAAATTGCAATTAAAAATTATTTACAAAAATTTTGTGGATGTAATAATTTATTAAAATATATGAATCCAAATAATGAAACACCAACAACAATTTTATATTTAGATGAAAATGAAAATAATATTAGAAAACAATCAATCCAAAAATTAGTTATTGAAATTATTAAAGTTAATAATGTTCATAGAATTTGTCCAATTATTTTAACTTTTATTGATTCAACTGACCAGTATTTAAAACAATATAAAAATAATTCTAACGTTTATCCGTTTGTACCACCAAATATAGATTTAATTAAGCATTATGTTAATAAAGTGTTTACAAGAGAAAAAATAAAAATAAGTGAAGCAGATGTAAATAAATTTTGTGAAATGGGTAATAATAATTGGGGAATTATTAATAAAAATTTAATAGAACTAATTAATAATTATATGACAATTCAAAAAGTACCAGGAAGAATTGTTATGAGAACAGAAAAATCAATAACACCAAAATCATTTAAAAAGTTTGTTAATGATTTAATAAAAGCAAAATATATTTATGATGACATTACAATGTCGTGTAAAAAATCATTAACAGGACAATTAAATATTAATGATATGATGCAGTTATATTTTAAAGAAAAAATTAATTATCCAAATATTATCACACACTATATTTTAAATAATTGTAATAATGCAAATAGTTTTAAAAAGATTTCAAAGATTATAGCATTGTATAATAGAATTAATGAAAATATTTATAAAGAACAAAAATGGAATTTAACGCATCATTATGGATTTTTGACAACGGTTGATATGTCTTATAAATTTAGACAAGGAGAACCTAATTATACTTTTAGACCTATTAGGAATACAATTTATAAAAATCATAAAGAACATAATTTTGTTTTTTATTATAAGTTTAATTCAATAAATAATTTAAATAATATTTTATTATCAGATATAATTTGTAATGCAATTAAAAGTAATGATAAACAATATATTATTGATATAATTAGAAACTATAAATTAGAATATCAAGACATTATTTATATTATAAAGTTAAATAAGATGAGTAATAATGGAATAACAAATTCTAATTTAACAGTTATTAAAAATATTATTTCTAATAAAAATAAAGTTTTAATTAAGAAAACATTTTTAAAATCAGGAACTACAGGAAGAAGAGGAAGAAGAAAAGTAGAAGTAATTGAAGAACCTGAAGAATCTGAAGAATCTGAAGAATCTGATTCTGATGTTTCTGATGATTCTGATAGTGATAACAATGATGAAGAAGATTAAATTATTTTTTTTTATTTTAAAACTTATTTTTAAAGAAAAATAAAAAATAAATGTTTTTAAAAATTAATATTTTATTTTTTATAAAAAGTGATTAAAAAATGATAATAAACTTTGTTTAATTAAATTTTGTAAAAAATTTTTTATTAAAAAAATATAAAAAATAAAAATTTTAATAAGATAATTTTTATTTGAAAATTTTTTATTTGAAATTTTAAAAAAAAATTTATAAGAAAAAATAAAAAATATTTAAAAAGTTTTAACGAAAATAAAGGTATATTAATATTAAACTTAATTTAAAAAAGTTATTTAACTTAACTATTTAAATTAATTTTAAAATTAAAGTATTATTTATTAAAAATATGTTTGAATTCAATATTTAAAAAATTTAAAAACAATAAAAAATAATTAAACTAAAAGCTTAATTATTTTAAAGTATATTTTTTTATTAAATGTATTATCAAAATATTTTATATAATTTTATACAAAATATTATCTAATAATTTACTTAAATATTGTTTAAAATTAATAAAATTATTTTTTAAAATTAAATATTTATAAAATTTATAAATAATTTTATAACATTTTGCCTTATAATATTTGGAACCGGCATTTAAAAAAATTTTTTCTATAAAAATTTTCCAATTAAACATTTTCGCCTTACAGTATAAAATAAAGATTAAAATATTGATTTTTATAAATTCTGTATTTTATTAAAAATTTTATTCTTGAAGGCATTAAATGTTAATTAATTTATTTTATTTAAAATCCGGTATTTAAAAAAAATTTTCTATAAAAATTTTTTTAATTAAACGTTTTTCGCCTTACAGTATAAATTAAAGATTAAAATATTGATTTTTTTAAAATTATGTATTTTATTAAAAATTTTATTCTTGAAGGCGTTAA
>Ga0247611_10004160_pt1 | contig 20392 bp, 11 predicted proteins | sample 177DNAGHGhighgp2_FD_192422 | JGI IMG/M metagenome (GOLD analysis project Ga0247611, IMG submission 192422) | Sheep rumen microbial communities from Palmerston North, Manawatu-Wanganui, New Zealand - 1770 DNA GHGhigh gp2 | ecosystem: Host-associated > Mammals > Digestive system > Stomach > Rumen...
ACAGTACTTTCTTGATGTCCAGCTGTGCCACGGCACCGATCAGCGCACCGACGATAACACCCAGTACGATAGGCTCACCAAGCACACCGAACTTCTTCTTCAGTCCCTCCGCATCGATATCGAGTTTCGAGAAACCGGGAATCTTGTCCAGCAACCAGTTGATGCCGATGGCAAAAAGGGTGAAACTCTGACAGAAAGGTTGTGGGATGGAAATACCGTCCATGTCCTCATAATAACCCTGGAACTTATCAGCGGTCAGGTCTGCCATCACCAATGTGATGATATAGCAGATAATGGCGGCGAAATAGCCCCATGCGAGACTCTCACCCATCACGAAATAAGCGACGGCACCGATAAAGGCGAAATGCCAGTAGTTCCACAGGTCAATATTCACCGTGCGGGTACAACCTGTGATAAGCAACAGAAAGTTCACACCCAGACAGATGGGGATGATCAACGCCCCTACTGCCGTATTATAGGCAACGGCTGCCGCAGCGGGCCATCCCATGTCAAAGACTCCAAGCTGTAAGTCATAGAGTTTGGAAATCTCACTCAGCGGTGAACCGAAATTAGTGGTCAGCAGGGCGGTCACGATACCGAGACCCACAAAACCGACACCCACGTAAAGACCTGACTTCAGCGACTTGCCGAACTTCATCCCGATGCACAGTCCGATAATAGTAAACAGTATCGGCATCATCACACTGGCACCAAGACTGATAATGTAACTAAAGACTTGTTCCATTGTTTCTAAAATATCGATATTCTTTGTTTGTTTTAGCCTATTTGCTTGCAAAGATACGAAATAGTGAGAAGAAAACCAAATAATATTTGGATTTTCTCGAACACATGTACCAGTCCCCACTGTCTTCATTCGTCCCATGAAGGCGGCACATCCTCCCTTCGAAGGTATGGGTTTCGGAACAAAACAAGTTGTTTTGTTCTCAAAGAAGGCATCCCTTTCATTGATTAAGATCATCCTAATCGGAACAAAACAACTTGTTTTGTCAATGAAGAAATCAGGGGTGTTTTATACTGAAAGCACCTCTCCTTGTCACCCTTGCCACCTCGTTGTTACTCGCAACTACCTGATAACTAAATAGTTTTGCAAGGTGGCAACGGTGACAAGGTTTAAAAAATTTATAGTGCGTGCGCGCACGCGCGAGAGAGACAGCGTTTCTCGGTAACAAACCCACCGTCAGTCGGTAACAAACGACCAGTTTGTCGGTAGGAAACTGTCATCAACAAAACGACTGCCAGAGTCGTTGCCCTGCCAGCCGAATTACCAGATAAAAAGATTTACTTCATAAATTATCTTGAGATTACTCATCCTCGTAGTCGTCACCCAACAATTCACGGGCGGCTACAGGATCCGACAGGATGATGTTCACCACGCTGACAATGTCCGTCACGTTTACCTGCCCGTCACTATTGACATCGGCTGCTATCGGGTCGAACTTAGCGGAAGGGTGACCTAAGATGTCGTTTACTATCTCCACAATATCCGTCACATTCACCACACCGTCACCATTGGCATCGCCAAGGGTAATGTCCTTTTCAAAAGTTCCTGTTATGACAACATCATGAGCAGGCATCGTCTCAGGAATCTCGCTCCATCCAGAGAAGGTATACCCTTCCTTGGTCGGCTCTTCCTCAGCAGTGATGGCAGTGCCGTACTCAATCTCAGACGACTTGTACTCCTCTCCGTCTACCTGATAGACTAACCTGTACTTATTGACAGTAAATGTGCCAGTAACTGTAACATCATTGGCAGGCATCGTCTCAGGAATCTCGCTCCATCCGGAGAAGGTATATCCCTCCTTGGTCGGTCCTTCCTCAGCAGTGATGGCAGTGCCGTACTCAATCTCAGACGACTTGTACTCCTCTCCGTCTACCTGATAGACCAACTTGTACTTATTGACAGTAAATGTGCCAGTAACTGTAACATCATTGGCAGGCATCGTCTCAGGAATCTCGCTCCATCCAGAGAAGGTATATCCCTCCTTGGTCGGCTCTTCCTCGGCAGTGATGGCAGTGCCGTACTCAATCTCAGACGACTTGTACTCCTCTCCGTCTACCTGATAGACCAACTTGTACTTATTGACAGTAAATGTGCCAGTAACTGTAACATCATTGGCAGGCATCGTCTCAGGAATCTCGCTCCATCCAGAGAAGGTATATCCCTCCTTAGTCGGCCCTTCCTCAGCAGTGATGGCAGTGCCGTACTCAATCTCAGACGACTTGTACTCCTCTCCGTCTACCTGATAGACCAACTTGTACTTATTGACAGTAAACGTGCCAGTAACTGTCACATCATTGGCAGGCATCGTCTCAGGAATCTCGCTCCATCCGGAGAAGGTATATCCCTCCTTGGTCGGCTCTTCCTCGGCAGTGATGGCAGTGCCGTACTCTACAACAGACTTTTTAAATTCCTCGCTATCCACCATGTAAATAACGTTATAGAGACCCTCAAAGTTGACAATTTTGCCAAAATTCTTCCAATACTCAGACTCCTTATATTGTTCATATAACGCATAAGGGACATGAAGGGTTGCTTTGTTCTGATATCCTCCAAACACAGATCCTATTGAAAGAACTGACTTTGTATATGAAAACACATCCGTCAGACCACTGCATCCATGGAATGCCCAGTCACCAATCTTTGTCACTTCATCACCAATAATTACTTCCTTAATGGAAGAAATACCACTAAACCAAGAACCAATCTCGGGGCAATGGAAAGTGACAGAGGCCAGACCATCGCAGCCATAGAACGCCTGATATGCAACGCTCGAACTCTTCCCTATACTTTTACCAATAGTAACAGAGTTCAGCCCACTGCATCCATAGAATGCATGGTCACCAATCTTTGTCACTTCATCACCTATTACAATGTCCTTGATAGAAGTCTTTCCACTAAACCAAGAACCAATCTCGGGGCAATGGAAAGTAACAGAAGAAAGATTGGAGCAGTTTTCGAACGCATAATTGCCGATGTTTGTAACGCTGTTGGGAATCTCAATGGAGGTCAGCCCACTGCAACTTCTGAATGCAGAACTGCCGATGTTTGTTACACTATTAGGAATAATAACGGAAACTAAACCACTACACCCAGAGAAAGCATTATCGCCAATAGAAACTACTCCGTCATTTATAACCAAATTTGTATTATCCGGCATCGTTCCTTTGTAGCGATAGGCAACACTACCTGCATAAATTAAACCATCTGGCAAATTATTATACCAAGAAGTTCCATTGAACGCATCACTGCCGATGGATGTCACGCTGTTGGGAATTTCGATGGAGGCGAGATTAGTACAGCCTGAGAACGCATTACTGCCGATGGATGTCACGCTGTTGGGAATCTCTATAGAGGTCAGACCACTGCAACCTGAGAACGCAGAACCTCCAATGCTCGTCACGCTGTTGGGGATTTCGATGGAGACGAGATTAGTACAGCCTGAGAACGCATTACTGGCTATGCTCGTAACGCTGTTGGGAATAGTAGTGTCCTTGCATCCATAGTATAAAGAATTGCCATACGTATATATGATGGCATTGCAGTTGTCACGGGAATCATATATCGTATTTCCTTCATCTACAATAATAGAGGAAAGATTTGTGCATCCTATGAAAATATTACCTGATATGGATGTCACACTGCTTGGTATGGTAATGGATGCTAATTCTGAACAATTTTGAAAAGCATTACTTCCTATTTGCTCAATACTGTTAGGAATAGTAACGTCCGTTAAGCCAGGACAATTGCCGAAGGCCAAATCCCCAATCTTGGTCACAGGATAAGTAACACCATTATGTTCAACAGACTCGGGTATAACAATACTGCCCCAATAATGATTGCTCCAAGTATTATTCCTCATCGTTAATTCCACTTCGGACTTACCATCCTTCACTCTCCAGAAATTGAAATACAGGTTGCCTTCTTCAAAGTCGTGGGCAAACGCCTCTATCCCAACCATACTCATGAGCATGATAAGAATCATGGAAATGTTTAAGTGCTTCATATTATAATCTTTTAGGTTTTCATATCCAAAATATGCGCCCCTCCCTTTCTGTATCAGCCTTTCGGCATCAACATCAGTAAGGACATTGCAAAGATACGAATATGTGAGCAAAATACAAAAGATAAGAGGAACTTTTTTATTTTGTATTTCGAGCGAGAGTATCTTCAAGGCTTCGCAGAAGACTAAAAGACACGAATAATTTAGGAATCCCCAAAGGATTCAAAAGAAAAAAATAAAGCCCCCCAACCACCCCTGTTGAGTGGGAAGGGATTTAAGATCTATACCCTGCAATTCTGGTAGCAGGCTAGCATTTGAGCAATGTCTGTATTCTCACCCATAATTAGCGAGGCTCTGCTAAGATGGAACATGTATTACCAGGACTAACTCAATCCTGATAATACACTTTCTTCACACGGTTGCTGACACTCGTCATCACCTCATAAGGGATAGTATCAAGGACATCGGAGAGGACGGTGACGGGCAGATGCTCGCCAAAGATCTCCACGCTGTCACCCTCTTTGCAGTCGATATCCGTCACGTCAATCATGGCGACATCCATACAGATATTACCCACGTAGGGGGCTTTCTGTCCGTTGACCAGACAGTAGCACTTGCCACGTCCCAAATGACGGTTGAGACCATCAGCATAACCGATAGGTATGGCGGCTATCACACTGTCACGGGTCAGGATTCCCTTACGGCTATATCCCACCGTCTCCTCCTTAGGTACGTGACGTAACTGGAGGATGGTGGTCTTCAAGGTGCTGACGGTATGCAGCATACGGTTGTCACGGGGATCAACGCCATAGAGTCCGAGTCCTAAGCGGCACATATCCATCTGACGCTCAGGGAAATGCTCTATCGCCGCAGAGTTGTCCATGTGACGGAGTATCTTATGCGAGAAAGCAGCCTGCAGTTTTTTGCTTGCCACATCAAATTTCTCAAACTGCATAGCGGAGAAGTTATCGAAGTCATCACTGTCAGAACCCACGAAATGGGAGAATACCGAACGAGGGATGATGGCATTCTGGCGCTTTAGTCGTGCGATGACCTCATCGATGTCTTTCTCGGGGTCGAAGCCCAGACGGTGCATTCCCGTATCTAACTTGATATGCACAGGCCAGCCCGTGATACCCTCTTTCTCCGCCGCATGAATCAGTGCGTCCATCAGTCGGAAGGAATAGACCTCAGGTTCCAAGTCATAGTCGAACATTGTCTTGAAGGCGGTCATCTCCGGATTCATGATCATGATATTCTGGGTGATGCCATGCCGACGGAGCGTCACACCCTCGTCAGCGACAGCCACGGCAAGATAGTCGACCCGATGGTCCTGCAACGTCTTTGCCACCTCCACAGCACCAGCGCCGTAGGCATCCGCCTTCACCATGCAGACCAGTTTGGTCTCTGGTTTCAGGAACGAACGGTAGAAATTCAGATTATCCACCACCGCATTCAGGTTGACCTCCAGGATGGTCTCATGTACTTTCTGTTCCAAGAGTTCCGTGAGATGGTCAAACCCAAAGACACGGGCACCCTTTAACAAGATTACCTCATCATGCAGACTGCGGAACAAGTTACTTGCCACGAACTGTTCGACCCCTGGGAAGAACGCTTTGTCTTCCACCGTTATCACATCAGCCTGCGACTGGATAGCGGTTCCAATACCTATCAGTCGGTCGATACCCCGTTTCTGGCAGAGGTCGCTGACTTCCCGATAGAGTTCAGACTTATCCATTCCAGTCTGTTGGATATCACTAAGTATCAAGGTGCGATGACGTCCCTGATTCTCTGGGCGACGGTTCATGAAATCGAGGGCAATATCCAAAGAGTTGATATCGGAGTTATAGGAGTCGTTAATCAACGTACAGCCATGCTGTCCCTCCTTTACCTCCAGTCGCATGGCGACAGGCTCCAACTGGGACATCCGAGCGTCAAGGTCTTCAGCAGTCACACCTAAATAGAGGGCGATGCCGGCACAAGCGAAAGAGCACTCCAAGGAAGCCTCATCAATAAAAGGCAGGTGATATTCCCCTCGGATGCCTTTATAAATATAGGAAACGCTAGTGGAACTAGTATATCTCGTAGAACTAGGATTACTAGAGATATTATCTATAAACAGCGGTGCCGACTGGTTCTCACGGCTCCATCCAATCTTCTCACCCTTATAACCAGAACGTCGGATGCAACGGCTGATGGTATCATTATCACTGTCATAGGCGATAACTTTCGTACCATGGAAAAGTTGCAGTTTCTCCATGCATTTCTCATCCATCGAGCGGAAATTCTTCTGATGGGCGCTACCCAAAGAGGTCAGCACACCGATGGTCGGTTGGATGATATCATGCAGGGACTGCATCTCACCAGGTTCACTGATACCAGCCTCAAAGATACCCACCTGTGTCTGTTCATTCAATAACCATACCGACAGGGGCACACCTATCTGTGAGTTGTAACTACGAGGAGAGCGTGTCACAACCATCTGCGGGGACAAAATCTGGTAAAGCCATTCCTTTACCATCGTCTTACCATTAGAGCCAGTGATACCAACGATAGGAATATCAAACTCATCACGATGGCGCTCCGCCAATCGTTGCAACGCCTCCAAAGGTGAGGGCACGACCAGAAAGTTGGCATTCTCATATTGAGCGTTGAAAGTTGAGAATGGAGAGATATTCTCCACTACGAAATTCCGTACACCTCGACGGTACAAGTCATCAATATACTTATGTCCGTCATTCCGTTGGGAGCGAAGGGCAAAAAACAAAGTCTCCTCTGGGAAACATAAGGAACGACTGTCTGTCAACAGCCATCCTATCTTAGCATCGGTATGCCCGATGCGACGGGCTCCAATGAGCGTTGTAATCTTTTCTATTGTGTAAATCATAGTGCAAAGGTAGGATATTTCTTCTTCAACTCGTCTACTTTTAACATAGTTTTATCCATAAACGCCTTATATTCCTCAGAATATGGGTGGAAAGGCTTGTGATTCAATGCCTGTTTAATGGGATACCATTCCTGCAAAAACTTTTTTGTAGCCTCACTGAAATACGTCTCTGACAAGCGTTCCCAGATATAGTCAACTGTCTGTTCTGAAGGATGCAGCATATCGGAGGCATAGAAGCGGTAGTCACGCAACTCGTCGTTTACAATTTCGTAGGCAGGAAAGTAACTAGTAGTACTAGGGATACTAGGAGAAGTAGGGATACTAGGTATTCTAGTTACCTTATCCACCGCCAGCAAGAGGGTCGCTTTGGAAAGTTGGCTGCCATGAAATCCATATTTCTGATAACGGATAGGACTCACTGTCAATACCACATGAACGTCGGGACGGCGTTTCCGCAGGATATTGATTGACTTGCACAGATAGTCCACACATGCCTCCACGGTCAGTTCTTCTTCCTGAAAGAGACTCTGAGGGCGTTTCTCACAATTATCCACAATCTCACCCGTCTCTTTCAGACGGTAAACATGATTGGTGCCTAAGGTCAGGAACACCACTCTGGGAGCATCCTCTATTCGCTCAATCGTATGGAGCACCGAGGCTGGGTTATACATCACCCCGAAAGGATTGACTATAGCCTTAAACTTATCATCCACGAATCGTTTCCCTATATTGTCTGCAAAACAAGAGCCTACCAATAGAACCTGCTCCATCGGTTCAATCTGGAAAGACGGACGGTCTATCGTAATCTTTGTACGGAAAACCATGGACACTTATCACTTAACCTGATAGAACTTACGTAACAGACCAGTCTGCATACCTGCATTCCCATCAGAATGAATCGGGTTCATCACAATACTGAAATCAATAGGGTCAGGTGTCGCCATCAACAGGAATACTTCCTTAGAGGGATTGTCACCAAAAATAAAGGGATCCGCCTTGAAAGATACAGTTCCAAAAGGTGGTACCAATAAATGAGCACAAGTATGTGCCTCATCTATCGGTAATACCAGATATTTATTCCCTTGATCATCAATATCAAGAACATTCATATACAACACCTCTGCAGAACGATTATTGACTCTTACATAGCAACTGGTACCTGCTTCCACATTATCGCCGACAGGCAATCCTGTGTCACAGTTGATTAAATCAAACTCTACATCATAATCCGTCAGAAGTGGAGTCTTTGGATCTATCAGACGAGACTCCATGCTTTCCAGTGGATTACCAGACAGCAACTCTGCCATTTTATTTATCAGGAGTGAATCATTTGTGCCAGAACGATATGCTGTAGCAGTCGTTTGCATATAACTATCGGGATGTGACATCTTCTGACTGCCATCAGCAAACATCTGCTTCACAATATAACTCATATATTGTTTTGACAAATTCTTAGCATGAGACGCGGATTTGGTAATCAGTTGTCCAATACTATTCAGACCTTTGGATGTAAACATATACATCTTGGAATTCTTCTCATCAAGAATCGTCACAGAACTTTCATTGCCTATCTGTATTTTCGTCTGAGCAGTTACCATCTTACGAGGTCTCAATGGCACCATTGCTTTTCCATTTTGCATCTGGACGCTACCTATCACAGAGTATACCACGTACGACTGGGCTGTCAACAACAATGGCATGAAAACCAGTAAAAGCATTAACAATCTATTTCTCATAAGTAAATATATTAAAGTGTTCAATTACATTTGGGTTTACCAAATAAGGAGTCTGCTTGTAGCCCGTTGTTCTGCGGACTGCTTCATAAAGATAGATCTCTAATGCACGAGTTGACAACCCCTCGTCACCGTCATGTCGTGCCGCACCATGAAAAGCCTCCAACAGTGCCTTTGTAAAGGCACCATTTCCCCATGAGGTGTTCTCTTTTGACTTTGTATCTCCAGAACTTGAGGCATAAAGCATCATTCCGTTCTTTGAACGTCGAAGTTGCTCTACAAAATGCTGCGCAGAAGCGGAACGGTTATCTCCTAACAAAGCGGCAGAATAACAAGCATCCGCAAAAATAATGAGTTTAGAATTAATTTCGTCTGCCGCAGTTCTGAAATCGAAAGAACTGAAACACTCATAAGTCCTTCCTGTCTTTCCGCCAAATGGAACGAAGTAGAAGCGATCTTTCTCGTCACGATAACCATGTCCTGCAAAGAAAAACATGCAAAGATCGTTGGGACGTGCCTCCTGTGCCATCCATTGCATCGCCTCAAAAATATCAGAACGTGTTGCTTCTTGATCACACAACAGTTTTACCTGAACATCACTATATGGATAACCTTTCTTTGACTCTACAGCACGGGCAAAGTCTTGTGCGTCTTTTGTCGCCAGTTTCAAATCAGGAAGCACCGGATCGTCATAGTCGCCAACACCAATGACTACCGCATAGAGGTGTGGTAGATCAAACTGAGTGGCATTTTCACGAATCAAGCGGATAGTAGCAGGCACACTATTACCTCTCTCGTTCTGAGCATACATCATAATAGTACAATCACGATTAGGTACCTCCACATCAATCGTATTAGCCTGTTTTACCGCACGAGTGTCTGATTGTCGGACACCGTCTACCATCACGACAATTTGTGTGGCACCTTCCAGTCCTTGTGCCAACAACTGATACTTCAATTTCACTATATCGGTATGGAAATAGGACTGGTCTTCTGGATAAAGTATCTTAACGACTGGAGCCCCATTGCCTTCAGGTTCTTTCTTTGGCTCTGACTCTTTGGGAGTTTCCTGATTATTCTGTGAAGACTCCTCAGTCTGCCGGGCAGTCTCCTCGTCATTTATACTCTTTCTGATAGCCTCTAAAGGGACATGTGCCAATTTTAAGTTTTCCTTCTCTTTTAGTTGCTTATTATCCGTCTCTTTCAATGAGGAAGCATCCTGAGAGTTGTAAAGCCAAAACAAAATCCGCTGTCTTGTGACACCATCACTATCAACTTCAACAACCATTTGAGGTATTGAATCCGTTGTCTTTGCCACCACTTTCTCCGCGGGTTTTATCTCTGGTTCTTTGACAGAGACTTTAGTGGTGTCTGCTGGTGCCTTTATCTTCGTCGGGTGCAGTTCTGCGATGTTAATGGGTTCCCCCCTATACATCGCCATCCAGCGATCACTTTCTTTCTGATCAGCCTCAACAATGATTCCCTTACTATAAAGTTCCGCAAGGCGTTTTTGGGCAACATTATAACCACGATAGGCGGAGGCTTTCATGTACATGATAGCCTTGTCGTAACTAACTGGTACTCCATGACCATCCACATAACATAGTGCCAATTGGTATTCCGCCTTGGCATAACGTTGTCGGACTGCACGCTTTAACCACATGACGGCAGTAATATGGTTCTTTTCCACACCATCACCCTCATGGTAAATCATGGCAAGTTTATATTTGGCTTCTGCGGATCCTTCATTGGCGGCTTTCTCATATAACTCAATAGCCTCCGTAATCTGTCCTGCCTTATATTTTGCATCTCCTTGTTCCAACGACGCTTGTGCCCTCATTCCTGTGATGAAGACCAGCAAGGACAACGTTATCATTACTACTTTTTTTCTCATATGCCTATCATTTATACAGCGAATGCTCTAAGAATTTCCATTTCTTCTTCATATATAACAATTTGATCAGTCCACTATAATACGACCGACCTTTCTCCACAAGGGCAATCCCCAGGAGAGGGTACAGCAAATTGACTTGATATTGAAAATGAACCCAACAGAGGAACGCAATCCATACAAGGATTGCCGCAAGGAGAAAGTAATAGAAATTCAGGATATTAACAGCCAGTTTAGGTATCCACTTGATGATCCAATACCCCACCCATGCAGAAATATAACATAGAATGAAAGCCAGCAACAAACCCGTCCATACCGACATGTAGGTGACTTGGCGATTCTTTAGAATCGTAAATATGGAAAACGCCTGAATCTTCATCCCTGCCATCTTGCCTATGGGAGTTACATGTGCATCTTCCTCTGAAGAGATTGTCCCTAATAAGACAATTTTATCTTTTAACAACTGAGCGTGCTCTTTAACATCATGGGCTTTCACTATCAGGAAATCTGTATCCCCATATATAATAGGACGTATATTAGGATCCTGTGGATGAGGCTTAACACCTTTGTATTTACAAGCCGTTGCGTAAGCAAACGAATAGAATGGTTTCCCATTCATTTTCATTGACAAGGAACAGTCACGGATAATACCCCCACTTTGTTTCTGCACGACATTACCATAGGCAAAGTGATAATCACCCGCCTGACTAAAGAAAGATGTCACCAAATGGGCAAAAGAATCTTCCTCTTGTTGATAATCGATCAACTTACTTGAGAAAATGATTCCTGGATTCTCATCAATAGCACCCACCAGCATTGCATTTGCCATGACATCACCCCCTTCGTTCTGGAAAATCAAATCGACTGCCAGTACTTTGGGAGAACATTGATTAATCTCATGGATAACCTGACCTATCTCGCCACGGTCATGCAATTCCGTCATATCTACTAACACGATATCACTATTCAACTCCAAAGCGTCACTACGTTGAAGGTGGTAATAGATATCTGTCATGGAGAAATCGTCAAAGGCACGTTTCAAGGGACTGAAGATAGACATATTCACAGCAAGGAATCCAAGTACTGACACGACTATCATCCCCATTAAGACCACACCGACATGGTCTAAATGGAAAAACTTAGAACGATAGAGAGCATTTTGCAATCGTCGAAGCAAAACTGTCAATCTTTGTCTCATATCCCTCATAGTGTAACTTTACGGTGACAAAAATACTCAAAAAAAGGCAAACAAGCAAATAAATCTCTTAAAAACATTAATTACGGGATTTATCATTATCCTATCGGCATCAACTTCTACTGATTTGAAGTCCCTTTCTGCTTAATGTCATATCCACGAAACGGGCATTAGGGTTCTGCTCACTCTGAAGGATGATATTCTTGATACGCGCCGCTGCCTCTGGGTCTTTCGCCACCATATATAAATAGCCACCGCCACCAGCACCCGGTAATTTGTATCCCAAGCACAAGTCATCTACCAAATCTGTAATGCGACGGACAGAATCCGGATTGGTTCCACTATCAAGCAACTGGTTCTGTTGCCATGTCTTACGCACTAAACGTCCCATCTCCACAAAGTCATTACGTTGGATAGCCTCATAGAAATCCAAGGAATGTGCCTTCATGGCTCGTAACAACAATAACTGCTCATGCTGGTTAAGGAACATACGGCGCACTATCTCGGCGAGAATCTTCTTTGCTGTCCGGGTGACACCTGTGTAATACAACAGGTGACACGACTGGTTTTCCGGTTGGGTAAACACATCATCGGGAAGCCACCGTACCACAGGGTTCTGTCCAAAGCCACGAGTCGTTTCTATGAGTTTCACACCGCCCAACACACCTCCGAACTGGTCTTGCCAGCCACCTCCTGTTGTCAATAACTGTTCCAGCACCAAGGTTCGTCGTCCTATCTCATTCTTATCCCATGCAAGGGAGCAGAAATCACTCAACACTCCTAATACCGTGGAAGCAAGTATACTACTCGTCCCCAGCCCACTTCCTGCAGGGATCGCTGACAACAAGGTCAGTTCGATACCACAGCCAAATGCCTCCAACTGTGTTTTCAGCGACGGATAGACTTCCGCTGAGAAGGCAGGCAGGAAACCAGCAAGCGCTAATGCTGCCTTAGGAATGCTGAACGGAGAGCCGACATGCATAAAGTCACCTAACTGCTCATAGGTCTCCACTACCTCAGAGGCACCAAGGTCAATACTACGCAAGACAATATGGTATTTCTTACTGGGTTTCACATAAGCCTGCAAGGGCGGCTGCCCGTTAAGTTCTATGGCGATATTCACCACACTGCCACCTTCCATCAGACAGAATGGCGGTGTATCTGTCCATCCGCCTGCCAAATCTATGCGGACAGGAGAACGTCCCCATACTATCTGATCCTGATAGATGGACATCCGTGGTCTCTGTTTCTGGGCAATAACATCCCCTGTCAAACCCTCCCGCAACAGGGAGAAGGCATGGGCACTATCCTCACGGAACATCGCATCATGAATACGGGTCATCAATGGAGCATCATTGGGAAGAACGGGCGGCATCTCCACTTGCATTTCCTTGAACTCATGAGCAGCGTCGTCTAAGTCTAACTGATAAAACACACTATGCTGCCAGTTGCGGGCTATCATACTCCAGTTTTCCTTTCGGAAAGCCTTACGCTGGGCAAACAAACGGCGCAGATTGGCACGTTCCGCAAGGTCGTTGCTATTCACCGCCTCATCCATCCGATAACGGCGTATCTCATAGTCACTCTCCCCTACAGGCACCACATCAATACACTCACCTGGCTCCAAATGGATATCCCAGTCATTCTGTGGCACACCAGTCACGATATTGTCATGTGTCAGTTTCCAACGAGGTCCCACATAACTATTCTCTATCCAGATATTAGTATTCCCTGATGTAAACTGGTAGTGTGTGATAGCGTTCTGTGTGAAGATGGAGGGATGGGGCTTACGGTCATGGTGCATAATCTCACGCTGGTCATTGACGATATTCTGAATCGCCAATGTCGAGGAAATCATCTCACGGGAAGTACCGAAATGGTAGAACTCACCACCGGGCAGTGGTACGATAGCGACAGAGAGTTCATGTAACTCTGAGTCGTCAATCGTTGGATGGGTACCTAACGTACACCCGAACTCACTATAAAGGTCGTATTCTTTTAATTGTCCGTCGTCACCAAGACTTCTCTTTTTCAACAGTTCCAATGCACGGTCACTGAGCAACCAGATTCCGATATCCGTCAAATAGAAATGATCTTTCAGAAGTTCGGAGAGCCGTTCCACACTGGGTTTTTGAAGCATCATCTTCAACACATTGGGTGAACGGCGGTCGCTGACGAACACACCATGGTCCTTGGCAATAGAGGCATCAAGCCACAACCCATAACAAACCACATCCGCATCAGGGATTTGTCCGATACGCTCTGCAGCGCGGATATATACGTCACCACTGACTATCATGGTGCGAAGACGAGAGGGGGCTGCCGCCATCATCCGTTCATAAAGGGGTAACTGCAAGTCCAATAAAGTTTGTGAGAGACGTTGTCCCCTTTCCCAACGGAACACGGGAATTGGTGCTAATATCTTACCACTGACGGCATAAGAAGGCAGTCGCTTACTCTGTCCGCCAGCATGAAGGATGATGCTACGCTCATCACCTAACCAGTCGGCAGCCTGTTGGAGGAGCCATGTCGTTCCTCCGCCCGAGCCCAGTCGGTGTCCTATAGGGTCACAGGTACAAAAATACTCATCCTTACTGAGTCCTGTGATATCATGAAAGCATTCCACCAGATTAGGTGGTACGGATAATAGTTTCTTCATAGACTTAACAGAGACTTTACACTTTCTTATGAGTCCGATAGGCTTGGACGGCAAGTCCTATGAGCAATAACAACAGGATACCTAAAGCGATATAGGCTATGGTCTCTGTCGTGGTGATACTCTTCGGGAAGAAACTCAGTACAATCTCATGCTTACCAGCCTTCACTGGCAGGGCACGAAGTACATAGTCGACACGACCCAGTTCCTGCTCCACGCTATCCACTGTTGCCGTCCATCCTGGATAATAGATTTCTGAGAACACTATGACACCACCTTTACCTGACTCCACCTCATAGGTCAGTTGGTTAGGCTCATAACTCTTGATACGCACCACACTCAGAGTGTCCTGCATGGTACTCTCTCCCAACTGCTCTTTAAACTTGGCATCGGCAACTGCCTCATGACGCAGGTTCAGTTGGGAAAGCATATCGAGTTCCTGATTAGCGTTATCCACATAAGTAACCTTATCCACCAACCACGCATTACCATAGGTATAGGGATTCTCCACAGGAACGGTCTGACCGCCCTGCAACGGCAAGATAAAGTATTTCGTATTGAGCATGTTCAATACGGGATAGATAGAGTCGCCCTTCACCTGTGTCATATCCCCTTGTGCCTCAGCGATAGCATTAAACGACTGATTCATCTCCTTGGAGATATAAGCATCTATCAGTTCCTGATAGCGACGGAGTTTGGCGGCATGATAACCTCCGATGCTCTTCACATAGAAACTTGTCTCGTTCTCGTTGAACGTATTCGATGCGAGATTCAGCACACGATAGTCGAGTGCCTTGTCTTGCAGGATATGGTCGATGGCTGTCGACTTCTGTACAGGCTCCTCACGAACGGTCTTCGACACAAACATCTCATCGTTCAGATAACGCTTGTTAATCTGCCACATATCAAAGAGACAAAGGACGGTAAGGAGTCCGACGAGCCATTCTGCACGTAACTTACGATATTTATACAGGAACAGGCAGACCGTGCCTATCACGATGATCCAGAAGGAACGCCAGCAGTCTGCCGTAAACACGGCGACACGCATCTCTGTCAGATTCTGTACCAACGGGGCAAGTTGCTCAGCAGGTATCTGTCGCATTGCCTGCATCTCGCTGATACTGATGTAGTCGGGGAAGAATAGTTTCGGCATCAGGGCAAACAACAACGTAAGTCCTCCCGTCAGTCCGAAAGCGATATAGACGTATTTGATTTTCTTCGTCATGATTTCCGGCTCTTCCACCACCTTCTTTAACGCCAGCATGGCAAGCAGCGGAATCGTAAACTCCGCAATGACAAGAATGGAAGCCACCGTGCGGAACTTCGCATACATCGGGATATAGTCGAGGAAGAAATCCGTAAACGGCATGAAGTTACGTCCCCATGACAACAGGATGGAGAGAATCGTCACAACCAGCAACGCCCACTTCAAAGGTCCTTTGACGATAAACAGTCCTAAGATAAAGAGCATCAGCACAAAGGCGCCCACATAGACAGGTCCTGCCGTCATCGGCTGGTCACCCCAGTACTGTCCTATCTGCTCGTAAATACCCAAATAGTCATTATTAGCATGCGCCATTGCCGTCTTGTTGAGTACCATCGGCACGGAGGCACCACCCTTCGTATTTGGCACCAGCAATGTCCATGTCTCGTCGATACCATAACTCCACTGGGTGATATAGTCACGGTCCAGTCCACTCGAAGTCTGGTTGGCGGCATTCTCCTTCACCAACTCACTCTTGCCACGCATCGACTCCTTGCCATACTCCCACGTATGGTAAAGGTTCGACATATTAATACAGATACCAATCAACGCACCGGCAAGACACACTCCTGTCGCTTTCAACAGATGCTGCCACTCTTTTTTCCTTGCTCCTTCAATGATAAAGGCTATCACCATCGCCAAGATGATAAACAGATAATAATAGGTCATCTGCACATGGTTGGCAAGTACCTCCAAGGCGCAGAACAAGGCGGTGATGATCAGTCCCCACGCATACTTCCCCCGATAGGCAAGCACCACACCCGCAATCATCGGAGGCAGATAGGCAAGGGCAATCACCTTCCAGATATGTCCAGCAGCGATGATGATAAAGAAATAACTGCTGAACGCCCATACGACAGCACCTAACGTAGCGAGATACCAACGAAAGTCGAAGGCACGCAACAGGATATAGAAACCTAACAGATAGGCAAACACATACCATACGTTCTCAGGTAACCACAGGTGATAGGCTTTCTCCACCTTTGCCAGCGTGTCGGTACTCTTATACGACGGTGCCATCTGATACGTCGGCATACCACTGAACACGGCATTCGTCCAACGGGTACGCTCTCCTGTCCGCTGATAGTATTCCGAAGCCTCCTGACCTGCTCCACGCCCTGCCGAGGAGTCATGACGATACAAAATACGTCCCTCGATATCAGCAGGGAAGAAATAGGCAAATGATATAACGGCGAATAATGCTACGGCAATGATGTCCGGTAGCCACTGCTTCAAATTTTTCATCATCTTATTAATATTTTGCGCACAAAGGTAACAAATTATTCTCAATTTTCAGTTCTCATTTCTCAATTTATTCGTACCTTTGTGATAAAAACACACGAACTTACTCCATCTCGGCAAAAAAAGAAACGTGTTTCTTTGTTTTGCGCTCGATTTTTCGTAACTTTGTAAGAATTCTCAGCTTTTCTTTGTATAAAGGCTGTCTGGGGGATTGAGAAAAAGCTGGGTTACGAATTGGCAACCGTACTCAATTCCACATTCTGCTATAAACTGCATCAAAGAACACCTGACGCTGAGCCAGCAACCATTTATGACTCATCATCGAGTGCAAAGGTAATCATTTCTTTCGAAAGAACCAAATCTATTCACATCTTTTTCATCAGAGCTTGCTCAACGCTCTTGAACTGATTGTGGCATCTTTTGTGGCACCAGCCAGGAAAGTGCGTATTAGGCTACGTCCTATTACTGATTTTTATGCGGATTATTCTTATGTTTCGATTAATTTTACTACCTTTGCACACATAATTCATAACAGACATATTATCTAGGCAAAGATTAATGTCCAGAATACGGAGATAACCATCGTTTCGCACAATGACGATGACTACATTTCGCTGACCGATATGGCTCGTAGCCAGTTGCAAGAGCACATTATCTTTCGTTGGCTCAGTCTGAAAAGCACGATTGAGTACCTTGGTGAATGGGAAATGCTCTACAACCCCAATTTTAATTGTACCGAATTCGGTACATTTAGAAATATGGCGGGCAGCAATAACTTTGTTCTGTCAGTCAAGACATGGATAGAAAAGACAAGTGCCATTGGTATCTTCTCCAAGGCGGGACGCTATGGTGGCACGTATGCCCACCGTGATATTGCCTACCACTTCGGCATGTGGATAAGCCCTAAATTCCAGTTGCTGCTGGTCAAAGAATACCAACGACTGAAAGCCGAGGAGCAGAAAATGTTGGGCTGGACGGCTAAGAGAGAACTATCCAAGATTAACTACCATATTCATACTGACGCCATCAAAAGCCATTTGATCCCTGAAGAAATCACTTCTGCGCAGGCAAGTATCATCTATGCCGAAGAGGCCGATGTACTAAATGTGGCCATGTTTGGAATGACTGCTAAGCAATGGCGCGAGGCTAATCCTGACCTCAAGGGCAATATCCGTGACTATGCAACTATCAATGAGTTGATATGTCTATCGAACATGGAGAATATCAACGCCGTGTTGATTAATGACGGTGTACCACAAGGTGAGAGACTCGTGAAGCTCAACCAGATCGCTATCCAACAGATGCAGGTGTTGGAAGGGAATAGCAATAGGAATCTTTTGAAATAGGATGTTCTAATACGCAGACTATATGTTAGAAAAGAATAAGCAAACAATATCGGGTATAAACAACTCAACGGTTCAACAAGCCCAAGGAAATATTAACAATATCATACTGGCAGGTGAGACCACAATAAAGAACCTTATATATGAAGTGGTACGTTCTGAACTTAATATAGTAGCGGAAGAAGCACATGAGAAGTTCGGCAAAATGCTTGATGAATTCAAGAACCGTCTTGTTGAAGAACTTACAAAACTAGAAAAGGCACAAGAAGCTATAAACAAATTTAAAGAACCACGATACCAATTCATCCTTCATGACACCATAAAGGAATATGCTCAGTCTGGTAGAGAAGACACTAAGTCTGATTTAATCGATTTTTTAATAGACAGATTGCAAGTTGACGAAAACAGCACAGAGCAATTCGTAATAGAAGATGCTATACACATCCTCCCAAAGCTTTCATATGCCCTAACCCGTTTTTTAGGAGCTGTACTTATGAGAAGAATGGAAGAAAGAAATATTGCTTTTATTTTTCGAAGAAATCTTGAAGAACAGGCTAGGTTGTATGAACATCTTGATGAAATCTCAAACTTGGACATTGCCTATTTACATCAATTAGGATGCTGTGAAACAATGCCAGGCTTAAGGCATATGGTTACTATTGAAGAAGAAATGAGACAACGTTACGATTTGTTTTTCCGGCATCCAACAACAATGGAAGCATATAATACATTCGTTTCTCATAATCCCATATTAGCTTCTGGAATAAATGGAATATCATTTCTCTGTATTGACCCAACATATGATAATGAATGTAGGTTAACGAATCTAAGCACATCATCATTAAAAGATGATTTACGTAGAGCAGATAAAATGAATATGTGGCCAGCATTACAGAGCTTTATCGATACTCTTCCACCATATTCTAACGATGAAATAAAGGATTTCCTTATTTCTATTAACCCTAATTGGGGAAAATTGATTCACCTTTTCCATCAGGAGGATATACAAAGACTTAGATTAACGCCAGTTGGTGTCTATATTGCAAATAGGATTGTACAAAAAGAGAAGATGCGGGTCGCAAGAGCTACATTAAGAGAATTATTCTAATTATTAAGCGTTATGGATATATTGGATTTTATGAAAGACCACGGTGTGTGGATTGCTACTATTATTGCAGCAATAATTGCTGGTGTTTTGGTCTGATGAGGAAATCTGGTAATAGGAATTCTCAAAAAATAAAAGACGTCAATAACAGCAATATCCAACAATCGGCTGGATCTATAAACATTACATTAAATCAAACGAGCAAAGATGACAACAGCTAATAAAATAAAATTCGCTTGTCAAGTCTCTCTGCTTAGGCTGAAATCTTGATTGGGATTTATTCTTTCATTGCATAAGGATACCTTATACTATGTATCTCAACGATGTCCTTACACAAGCTATCCAATGATGGCATTATGAAGGCCCTTGTTATTCCAATCTTTTTAAGCTGATTCAAGATGTTTTTCTTACAACCAGCAGGGATGATATATTTAGTTGATATCCTTTCAAAATTCTCTTTCCAAGGCTCTGGGTAAAGGACAAATAGCCCATTCTGGTTTTTATACCTAACATCCGTCAGATTCGGATACAATAGTGTAATATGTGAAAAAGCTAATATGTCATCTCTTTCCTCATTAAAGATTTTCCTGCTGAATTCATAGCTTTGAAAAACAACACCATCTTTGTCAAAGTTAGAATTGCAGGCGAAAAACAGTGCAATTAATGGATTGTAGGTCCAATCAAGAAGTCGAGTGGGAAGTCCATAATGCTGTGCAAGAAACAAGAACTCCTTGTCATTCTTGGGTCGGGTGTCTGTGAACATGGAATATTTCCTCTTGAAGTCATCAAAGATTTCCCTTTCATATTGTTTCAGAACACTTTCTTGTCCTTCTTTGAATAGTCTTCCAATAGAAGGAATCAGTTGGTACTCTATTGATGACTGCCCCCTAAAGAAGTCCGTCTCTGGTAGACCATATTGCAGAGATATGAACGAAGCTAAGTTTTGTATAAGTTTTGTTTCCATACTTCCATGCTTTAATAGTGCAAAAGTACTCTTTTATTTCATAAAACATTCAAATTCTAGCTTATTTTTGCTACAGACCTTCATTATTTT
>Ga0247611_10004161_pt1 | contig 20388 bp, 11 predicted proteins | sample 177DNAGHGhighgp2_FD_192422 | JGI IMG/M metagenome (GOLD analysis project Ga0247611, IMG submission 192422) | Sheep rumen microbial communities from Palmerston North, Manawatu-Wanganui, New Zealand - 1770 DNA GHGhigh gp2 | ecosystem: Host-associated > Mammals > Digestive system > Stomach > Rumen...
AAAAAAGAAAGAACATGAAAAAACTATTATTGATAATTTCTGTTGTCTGCGCCATCGTCGGCTGTAAGAGCGATGATGCCGACCACCGTCCTGGACTGTGGTGCGACAGCGAAATCATTGAGACCTTCCGCGGCGACACCGTGCGCATCGTAGGACAGGCATCAAACTACATCGGACTGGACCGCGTAGAGATAACCTGTGCGGCATGGAATATAAACAAGGTGTACAACCTGAACGGAAAGCAGACGAAAGTGTTCGACTATGACTATCGTTTCGTGGTACCTGCCGATGCCTTGTTCGACCAGCAACTGCTAATCACCGTGGTCGATACCGAAGGTACGGAGAGCAAGAAAACCATTGTGTTGACATCACAGCCCGACGGCGAGGCCCCCCACTTCAGCAAGCGCCTCTCGCCAGCAATCTATATCGAGGCAGCTGCAGGAGCAGCGGCTTCATATACGATAGACTTGGAGGTGGCCGACAACCAGATGCTGAAACACGCCATCATCAACGTGGCAGGCATATCGGCAGCCGGAGGTGATACCATCGCGCTCAGCGGCAACAAGGCCAAACTGAAGTATACCGCAGTCTTCAATGTACAGGGCAGCTATCCCACTACCATTACTCTCGAAGACATGAACGGCGAGAAGCAGACCTATAGCACCGTGCTCAACGTCACGGCACAACTGTCGACAAAGACTCCTGAGGACTACAAACAGCTCTATCTGGTGCCTGCCGGCGAGAACGCTACCGACTATATGTTCGGCTTCTATCGCTACTGCCCGCGCCAGACAGAATACCAGTATGGCAGTACATGGAACGAGAACGAAGAGAAGTTCAGCGGCTTCACTTTCTATGCTGAGGCAAATGCCCAAATCTACTTCCTGACAGGTGCTACGGCCGATGCCGACACGCTGGGTACGGCTCCTGGTGCTGCTGCCGCACTCACTGGACAGGTGGTGATGAGCACGACAGCTGCCCCCATCACCATACCCACAGCCGGCTACTACAGTCTGCTGGTAAACCTCGAATCGAAGGCCTACATCCTGGAGCCCTACACAGTACCTGCCAGCACCTACAGCGGAAAGATGAAGGTGACGGGTGCCGGATTTAAGTCGGGCGACTGGAACATGAGCGCCCCCTTCATGGAGAGTGCTGGCACTCCATATCGCAATAAGGGAAAAATGACCCTGAAAGGCGGCTATCAGAACGAATGGGGCAACAGCTACTGCATCTGCGACGGCACATGGGACTACGTGTTCCGCTACAGCGATAATTCTGACTACGGCCCTCAGTGGTGGGTTGACCCCACGGCAACAGTAGGCTCGGCACCCTTCAGCAAAGTTGATGAAGACACGAAGGTAGAAATAGTGTTCGACGCTGCTGAGATGTGGTCGACAATGAAAATTGTAGCTGGCGGCGGCGATGAGTCGGAGACATGGTTCGTCACAGGCGACTTCAACGAGTGGAGCACAGCACAGACCTTCACTCCCGTGAGCACGGGCAGCAAGGTGCTCGTATTGAGCGGATTCAGCGTGAAGGCTGAGGCCATCGACCAGTGGGGCGGCTTCAAACTCCGGATTATCCAGGGCGACTGGGCCACTATCTACACCGTACGTGAGAATATGAACACACTCGGCAAGGAATATACCATCGAGGACAATTCGACACCCAGTGCATGGGACGACATCTATTGCACCTGTATCGTGGCTGACAAGACTTATAAACTGACACTCGACACAGAGAACATGAAACTTAAGATTGAGGAGGAAAACTAAATGAAAAGAATATATTCCATTTTAGCATTACTGCTTATATTCACCGTTTCGGCCGTGGCACAGACCTTCACGCTGAAGGGAAATGTGAAAGACGAGTTTGGCGAAGGTGTGATAAGCGCCACCATAAAGGTGGAAGGCACGTCGATAGGAACGGTCACGGATTTGGACGGTAACTTCGAGCTGAAGGGGGTCAGCGTGGGCCAGACCATCGCCATCTCGTATGTGGGCTATCAGACAGAGCTCATCAAGATTGCCAACGAGTCGCCCATCAATGTGTCGATAAAACCCGATGCCAAGATCATCGATGAAGTGGTGGTTGTAGGTTATGGAGCTACGAAGAAGAGCAACATTTCTGGTGCTGTGTCGACGGTAAAGACCGACGAGCTGCCCAAGGCTGCCTCGGCTTCGCTGGGTGAGATGCTGCGCGGACGTGCCGCCGGCATGAACATCACCTCGAGCTCGGCATCGCCTGGTTCGGCGCTGAACATCACCATCCGTGGCGGTCTGTCGGGCCAGCGCCCCCTGATTGTCATCGATGGTGTGCCACAGGTGTCGACCAATACCTCGCTCTCGTCTGGAACGGGCTCGAGTGGTGGCAATAAGGATACGGGGCTTATCAACCTGAATCCTGACGATATCGAGACCATCAACATCCTAAAGGATGCATCGGCAGCCTCTATCTACGGTTCTGACGCTTCGGGCGGCGTCATCCTCATCACCACCAAGCGTGGAAAGCAGGGCAAGGCAGAGGTGAGCTACTCAGGCTCTATTGCCTTCCAGATGATGAAAGACACGCCCAAGTTCATGAACGCACGCGACTACATGACGCAGGTAAACAGCATCATGCGCGAAAAGGGTCTGGATCCCTACTTCAAGCAGGGACAGATAGACAACTTCGTGGGCGACGGCACCAACTGGATGGACGAGGTGACGCGCACGGGTATTGTCAATGAGCACAACCTATCGCTCACAGCAGGTTCGGAGAATACCAAGTACCTGATGTCGGTCAGTCTGTATGACCACCAGGGTATTGCCAAGAACAACTCACTGAACCGTATTACAGGCCGTGTGAACATCGACCATGAATTCAGCAAGCAATTCAAGGTGGGCCTGAACACCTCGTTTGCACAGGTGAAATATAACGATGCGCCTATGGGATCGCAGGACGAGTATAAGAATGACAACAACGCTCAGAAGTCGACGCTCATCTACGCCGCCATGAGCTTCAATCCTACCGTGCCTGTCTACAATCAGGACGGTTCGTTCGCTGACAACCCCCTGCGTATGAACGTCTACGACAACCCCGTGTCGCTGCTCGAGATTACCGATGAGTCGCGCTCTCGCGACCTCTTCCTAAGTGGTTTTATGGAGTATAAGCCTTGGGACTTCCTTAACGTCCGTGTGACGGGAGGCGTTAACATGCGCGACAATGAGCACGACCAATACAACCCCACCACCACCCGCGAGGGTAAAGCAGCAGGAGGACAGGCTTCGAAGCAGAACCAAAAACTGCAGATGCAGTTGATCAACGCTGTGGCTACGTTCAACAAGCGCTTCGCCGACATCCACGACCTGAGCGTCATGGCAGGTTGGGAGTATAAGAAGTCGTCGTGGGAAGGCATGGGCATCACTGCCACCAAACTGCCTTACGACGGAGCCCTGATGCATAACATCGGCACGGCAGAGCAGTCGAACCCCAACATCTGGTCGTCGAAAGGTGCTAACGAGATGGCATCGTACATTGGACGTATCAACTACACGTTGATGGACCGTTACATCCTGACGGCCAACCTGCGTGTCGACGGCTCGAGCAACTTCTCGTCAGAGCACCAGTGGGGCTGGTTCCCTGGTGTGTCTGTGGCATGGCGTATGAACGAGGAGTCGTGGCTGAAAGACGTCAACTGGCTGTCGAACCTGAAGCTACGTGCCGGTTACGGACAGACGGGTAATGCTGGCAGTCTGACTGGTATCAACAGTACCTTTGGCGTAAGCCGCGGCTCGTACGTCATCGACAATCAGCTCGTCAACGGCATCACTCCTCGCAAGTTGGGCAACCCCAGCCTGAAGTGGGAGACGCTGACCGATATCAACTTCGGTATCGACTTCGGATTCTTCAAGAACCGCATCAGTGGTACTATCGACTTCTACCAGCGTACACGCGACGACATCATCATGTCGCGCAAGCTGATGTCCTATCAGGAAATAAACTACATCGACTACAACTCGGCTGAACGCTACCGCTCGCGTGGTTTCGACTTCAACATTTCGACCGTCAACTTCGACACGAAGAACTTCGGATGGACCACCGATATCAACTTCTCGTTCTATCGCAACTACACCATCGACCATAATGCTGAGTTCATTCCTGAGCCCTGGCAGAACTGGAAGGAGACCTCTGGCGACATCTACCTCTATAAGACCAACGGACTGCTGCAGCCTGGCGAGAAATATGCTCATCTGCCAGCATCGGAGGCTGGTGCCGTGAACTACCTCGACCTATACAGCTATCAGCTCGATGCCGATGGCAACCGCATGCGCGATAGCGAGGGACGCTACATCCGAGTGGCTGGAGCCGACGGTGAGCTGGATGCTGCTGATATGGTCTATTTCCACAACTCTACCCCTATCCCCTTCTCCATCAACAATACGTTCCGCTGGAAGCGCTGGGATGCCAATATCTATCTCTATGGTTCGCTGAACGGATGGAAGATGAACGACCTGAAATACCAGGCCGTAGTGGGCATGGCTAATCTGGCAGACGGTGTGAACACACTTGAGGACGTAAGAGACCGCTGGACCTACCAGAATCAGGGATCTGACTTCCCTGGACTGGCCGAGACCACGAGCAACAAGCCAATCGACAAGAGCGACTACCTCTATGAGCGCGCCTGGTACCTGCGTCTCGACAATGTCAGCATCGGCTACAACTTCCCAGACAAGTGGTTCCGTGGCTACATTAAGAACGCACGTGCCTATGTGGCAGGTCGCAACCTCTATGTGTTTACGCCCTACAAGGGTATGGACCCTGAGACGGCCAACGGAATCGGCGCTTATCCTAACCAGTGGTCGCTAGCCTTCGGACTGAGCATGAAATTCTGATAAAATTTAAAAATTAAAAAATGTAATAATGTAAAAAACAGAAAAGTTATGAAACACCATATTGCTTTAATTTTTAAATTTTTTAATTTTGGTATTGCGGTAGCTTTGCTGACCGCTTGCACGCTGGAGAAGGAAGACTACACGGAGATCTATCCTGAGAACTTCCCCAAGACGGAGAGCGACCTACGCCTGTCGGTCAACGGATTGATGTATGAGTTTGGTTCTGGCTATTGGAACGGCGAAGGTATCTATGGTGCCGACGACGGCGGCTATCAGGTGATGAGCGATATGTCGTGCGACCTGCTGCGCTGTATTCCCAAGTGGGGCGCACAGTGGGACAACTTGCATTTCCAGCAGGATTGGTCGCCGGCAAGTGATAGCCGCATCGCCAGCAAACTGTGGCAGAACTTTTCTCACTACCAGTTCCTCTCGAAGGCACGTAACACCATCCGTCGCATTGAGGCGAGCTCTGCTCCAGAGGCTGCCAAGAAACTCTATGCCGGCGAGGCCAAGGCACTGCGCGGCTGGATGGCACTATACCTCTACGACCAGTTCGGACCTGTACCTGTGGCTACCGACGAACAGCTCGACGCACCTCAGACGTTCAACTACATCGGCCGTCTGACCGAAGACGAGTTCGACCAGATGATGGAGAGCGACCTGCGCGCTGCCATAGAGGCCCTGCCTGAGAAGGCTGAGGGTGTGGGACGTATGACCAAGGGTGCTGCACGCATGATTCTGCTGAAGTACTACATGATTCGCGGAAAGTACACGCAGGCTGAGACACTCTGTCGCGAATTGGCTGAGATGGAGGGCACAACCTATTCGCTGCAGTCGGACTACAACTACATCTTCTCGAAGGAAGGCGAGGGTAATAACGAGATTATCCTGCAGGTTCCCTGCACAACCGACTCGTGGACAGCCAACCACCTCACGGCTGAGTGTCTGCCGTCTGACATGAAGTGGGCAGGAAACTATCCAGGATGGGGCGGCTACTTTATGCCGTGGAAGTTCTACGACACCTTCTTGCCCTCAGATGTGCGCAAGAATCGCCTTGTCACATCGTATGTCAACCAGTCGGGCACAACCATCGACCGTGCCAACCCCAACGGCGGTCAGCTACTCTACGGCGCTCTGGCCTTGAAGTATGGCGAAGATCCCGATATGGCAGGTTCGCATAGTGGTATCGACGTTGTGGTCTACCGTTTCAGCGATGTGTTGCTAACGTTAGCTGAACTCACGGTACGCAATAACAATGCAGTTACACCTGAGGCCGTCAGCCTGGTCAACCGTGTGCGTCAGCGTGCAGGATTGGCCCCTCTCGGCGCAGCGGAAACAACCTTCAAACCAAACTTCATGAAGGCTCTGCTCGAGGAACGCGGACATGAGTTCTGGCTCGAGGGACTACGCCGTCAGGACCTCATCCGCTTCACCGATACTGACTGCGGTGTTGGTACTACAGGCAACTCGATGTATGTCGTCAATGCCAATGAGCGCATCGATGCTGCCAATGCAGGAGGAAAAACCTATACGCGTCTGACGGATGGTACGCATAACCGCTTCTTCATTCCACAGTCGTTTATCGATGAGTCGAAGAGTGCCATTAAGCAGAATGCTGGATATTAAGTAATTGGTAATCATAAATTGACAATTTGATTATCGTAGAAAAATCCATAACATGCTACCGGCTCTTCTATAACAGGAGAGTCGGTTTTTTACTACTTTTGCAGTGAACTTGGAAGGAGTTTGTTCAAAACAAAATCAAACTAAAACTATAAATTTCTAAAGACATGAGAAAAAATATCCTTAGCGCATTGCTGCTGCTCGCAGCCTTCGTTTGTACATCCACTATGGCCAATGAGCTCCCAACTGATATCTCGCTCGATGGAAAGTGGAGCATGGAGATTCAAGGCAAGACGTATGACGTGAATGTCCCACACACCTATAATATTATGGAGGGACTGGAGGATTATGCCGGAGAGGCAGTATATCGTCGTATGCTACCTGAAATAGGCGACCTGAAGGACATCAACGCTCGCTATAACTTCGAAGTGTTGCGTCCCAATGGGTTCAGCGTCATCAAGTATTGAGTAATACCAAAGTTACTTCGCATCATTAATAGGTCTTGGAAATACAAAAAGAAAAGCGTCATTCTTTTTGTATTTCCAAGACTTTTCGTACTTTTGCAGCAAAATTTATTCATTCTATTTTTAAGGTATAAAGAAACGCTATGATTCTTTTCTTCAAGACCCCGCAACAGAGCGTGATTGCCACTGAGGTGGACCATCAGCTCGGAACACAGGAAATCGATGAACTTTGTTGGCTCTATGGTGGTGCAACACTCTGTGAGGCACAGCAGCTTGAGGGCAGATATGTAGGTCCGCGTCGTGAGATGGTGACACCTTGGTCGACAAATGCCGTTGAGATTACGCAGAATATGAGCCTCAGCGGCATTTCGCGTATCGAAGAGTACTTTCCCATCGATGCCGACAGCGATGACTTCGATCCTATGCTGCAGCGTCGCTACAACGGGCTTAATCAGGACATCTTCACAATCAATATCAAGCCTGAGCCCATCAAGTACGTTGACAATCTTGAAGAATATAACGAGCAGGAAGGCCTGGCTCTCTCGCCCGAGGAGATTGAATACTTGCACGGACTGGAGAAGCAGAACGGTCGTAGATTGACCGATTCGGAAATCTTTGGTTTTGCCCAGATTAACTCTGAGCACTGCCGCCACAAGATTTTCGGCGGTACGTTCGTCATTGACGGCAAGGAGATGGAGTCGAGTCTGTTCCAGATGATCAAGAAGACCACGCAGGAGAATCCCAACCAGATTCTCTCTGCCTATAAGGACAATGTGGCCTTTGCCCAGGGTCCGAAGGTAGAGCAGTTTGCACCTGCCGACCAATCGACAGCCGACTACTTCCGCGTAAAGGAGATTGAGAGCGTTATCTCACTGAAGGCTGAGACCCATAACTTCCCCACTACTGTTGAACCTTTCAACGGTGCTGCTACAGGAACTGGCGGTGAGATTCGCGACCGTATGGGTGGTGGCACCGGTTCATGGCCCATTGCCGGTACGGCAGTCTATATGACGGCATATCCGCGACTGACTGAGGATGAGACCGATAAAAGCACTACTCGTGACTGGGAGAATATCCTTCCTGTCCGCGAGTGGCTCTATCAGACGCCAGAGCAAATCCTTATCAAGGCTTCGAACGGTGCTTCCGACTTTGGCAACAAGTTCGGTCAGCCCCTCATCTGTGGTTCCGTGCTTACTTTTGAACATCAGGAACAGAACTCCGCCAAATATGCCTACGACAAGGTCATTATGCTGGCCGGTGGTGTGGGCTACGGCACAAAGCGTGACTGTCTGAAGAAGGAGCCTCAGAAGGGCAATAAGGTGGTCGTTGTAGGTGGTGACAACTACCGTATCGGTCTTGGTGGCGGTTCCGTCTCGAGTGTCGATACTGGCCGCTATGGCAACGGCATCGAACTAAATGCTATTCAGCGTGCCAACCCAGAGATGCAGAAGCGTGCCTACAACCTCGTTCGCGCCCTCTGCGAAGAGGATGTCAATCCTGTTGTCTCTATCCATGACCACGGCTCGGCCGGTCACTTGAACTGTCTGTCGGAGTTGGTAGAAGAGTGTGGTGGCGAGATTGATATGACCAAACTGCCCATTGGCGACAAAACCCTCTCGGCTAAGGAGATTATTGCTAATGAGAGTCAGGAGCGCATGGGTCTGCTTATCGATGAGAAACATCTCGAGCACGTACAGAAGATTGCCGAACGCGAGCGCGCTCCGATGTATGTAGTAGGTGAGACCACAGGCGATGCCCACTTTGCCTTCCGCCAGGGTGATGGCGTGAAACCATTCGACCTCGATGTGGCCCAGATGTTCGGCCACTCTCCTAAGACCATTATGCGCGATAATACTGTGGAGCGCCACTATGAGAATGTGGGCTACTATGGGGCTGATAAGGCCAATGAGGCTCAGGAAAAGATGAACTCTTATCTGGAGCGTGTGCTCCAGCTCGAGGCCGTGGCTTGTAAAGACTGGCTCACCAACAAGGTAGATCGCTCCGTTACGGGTAAGATAGCCCGTCAGCAGTGTCAGGGCGAGATTCAGCTACCGCTCAGCGACTGCGGTGTTGTTGCCCTCGACTATCGTGGCAAGAGCGGTATCGCTACTGCTATCGGACATGCTCCGCAGGCTGGACTGGCTTCGCCCGAGGCCGGCAGCGTACTCTCTGTGGCTGAGGCCTTGACAAACCTCGTCTGGGCTCCTCTTGGACGCGGCGAGGCTGAAGAGAATCCCCTCGACTTCGTATCACTCTCAGCCAACTGGATGTGGCCCTGTCGTTCGCAGGAAGGTGAGGATGCCCGCCTCTATGCTGCTGTGAAGGCCCTCAGCAACTTCTGCTGCGAACTGCACGTCAACGTGCCTACGGGCAAGGACTCGCTCTCGCTCACCCAGCAGTATCCTAACGGCGAGAAGATTATCTCTCCGGGTACCGTTATCGTCTCTGCTGGTGGTGAGGTAAGCGATATCCGCAAGGTTGTCTCTCCCGTGCTTGTAAACGATAAGCGTGCCTCCATATATCATATCGACTTCTCGTTCGACGAGCAACGCCTCGGCGGTTCTGCCTTTGCCCAGAGTTTGGGTAAGGTGGGCGACGACGTGCCAACGGTGAAGAACGCTGAATATTTTGCAGATGCTTTTAACGCCGTTCAGGAACTGGTGAAACGAGGCTGGATTATGGCAGGTCACGACATCTCAGCAGGCGGCCTCATTGTTACCCTTTTGGAGATGTGCTTTGCCAACAAGCAGGGCGGCATGCATGTAAACCTGCACGACCTCTGCGCCGATGGCGATATTGTGAAGACTCTCTTCGCCGAGAACCCTGGTGTCGTTGTACAGATTAGCGACGAATACAAGCAGGAGTTCAAGGACTTCATGGAGGATTGTGGCGTAGGCTTCGCCAAGATTGGCTATGCTGTCGAGGACAGCCGCACCATTGAGGTGGTTTCTGGATCCGCAAACCTTATCTTTGACATCGATCACCTGCGCGATGTATGGTATAGGACCTCATACCTGCTCGACCGTCGTCAGAGCTTCAACGGCAAGGCCCGCGAGCGCTACAAGAACTACAAACAGCAGCCGTTGGAGATGAGGTTCCCCAAGTCGTTCACTGGCAAACTCTCGCAGTATGGTCTAGACCCAGACCGATGGCAGAAGGAAGGAAGCGCTCGCCCCAAGGCTGCCATTATCCGTGAGAAGGGTACAAATGGTGAGCGCGAAATGGCTTACTCGATGTATTTGGCAGGCTTCGATGTGAAGGACGTGATGATGACAGACCTTATCACAGGCCGTGAGACGCTGGAGGATGTCAACCTAATTGTTTTCTGCGGTGGTTTCTCCAATAGCGACGTGCTCGGCTCTGCAAAGGGTTGGGCTGGTGCTTTCCTCTACAACCCTAAGGCCAAGGAGGCTCTCGATCGCTTCTATGCTCGCGAAGACACACTCTCGCTCGGTATCTGCAACGGTTGCCAACTGATGGTCGAACTGGGACTGACTGGTACCAAGGGCGTTCGCATGCTCCATAACGATAGCCACAAGTTCGAGAGTGGCTTCATATCGTTGCAGATTCCTGAAAATAAGAGCGTAATGTTCGGCAGCCTCAGCGGTTCAAAGCTTGGTATTTGGGTGGCACATGGCGAAGGTAAGTTCTCTCTGCCAGGCAAAGAGAGCGACTATAACGTCATTGCCAAATACAACTACCACGGTTATCCAGCCAACCCCAATGGCTCTGACTTCGACGTGGCAGGTATTTGTTCGGCCGATGGTCGTCATCTCTGCATGATGCCCCACTTGGAGCGTGCCATCTTCCCATGGCAGAACGCTTGGTATCCCGCAGACCGTCGTCAAGACGAGGTGACTCCTTGGATTGAGGCCTTCGTGAATGCTCGTAAATGGATAGAGCAGAGATGAACACTTGGGTCTTTTTCACTACTTTCTTTCGTATTGGCATGTTCACCCTTGGTGGTGGATATGCCATGATACCGCTTATTGAGCAGGAGGTAGTAGATAAGCGGAAATGGGTGTCGAAAGAGGAGTTCCTTGACCTCATCGCTATTGCGCAGAGTTGTCCAGGCGTCTTTGCCATCAATATAAGTACGTTCATCGGTTATAAGCTTCGCCGCACCAGCGGAGCTATAACTTGTGCGTTGGGTACTGCCCTTCCGTCTTTCCTTATTATTCTAGCCATCGCGATGTTCTTCCACCAGTTTCAGGACAATCCAATCGTGGCCTCGATGTTCCGTGGCATCCGTCCTGCTGTGGTGGCCCTTATTGCCGCCCCGACGTTCCGTTTGGCTATGAGTGCCAAGCTTACATTGGCAACGGTTTGGATTCCCATAGCCTCGGCACTCGTTATTTGGCTACTTGGTGTCTCACCTATTTATATTATATTGGCGGCAGGAATCGGTGGATGGATCTATGGAACGTATATCAAGCCAACAGAATAGCAGTAGTTTCATCTGTTAAATCCGTTGTCGAAAAGAAAAATGATTTACTTTTATCTTTTTATAACTTTCTTTGAGATAGGCCTATTCGGTTTTGGTGGCGGCTATGGTATGCTGTCGCTCATCCAGAACGAGACCGTTGAGAACTGGCATTGGCTCACCGCATCGCAGTTTACCGACATTGTGGCTATTTCGCAGATGACTCCGGGACCTATCGGTATCAACTCTGCCACCTATTGCGGCTATACAGCGCTCATCAATGCAGGATACTCTATTCCCATGGCCATTCTTGGCTCTGTAACAACAACCTTCGCACTCGTGCTGCCTTCGCTCATCCTGATGATTCTGATCAGTAAGATGTTCATGAAATACATGCATACGCAGACCGTAAAGTCGGTGTTCGACGGACTTCGTCCTGCTGTAGTCGGTCTGCTTGCTGCAGCAACACTATTGCTCTGTACGTCTGACAACTTTTCTACACCCAAGGAGAATCCTTGGCAGTTCTGGATCAGCATACTGCTATTTCTCGCCACCTTCGTAGGAACCATGTTCTTCAAGGTCAATCCTATCAAAATGATTCTGATGAGTGCCTTCGCCGGTCTGCTATTGTTCTATTAAAATGTAGGGTTATTCCTTTATCCTCCAAAAAAAGGACAATTGTTTCTTTGTTTTCCCCTTATTTCATCGTACCTTTGCACCCTAAATTACACCTATTTTAATTAAGAGATGGCATACAAACGCATTACAGCTGCTGAAGCTGCAGCATTGATTAAGAACGGAGAGAACATTGCCATGAGCGGTTTTACCCCCGCTGGTGTGGCAAAGGCAACGACAAAGGAGTTGGCAAAGATTGCCGTGGCTGAACATGAAGCAGGACGCGAGTTCAAGGTGGGTATCTTCACCGGTGCCTCAACAGGACAATCGACCGACGGCGACCTGGCCAATGCACAGGCGATTAAATACCGTGCGCCCTATACCACAAATCCCGACTTCCGCAAGCACGTGAATTTGGGTGAGATTCCCTACAACGACTTGCACCTCAGCCATATGGCACAGGAGTTGCGCTATGGTTTCTACGGCGATGTAGACTGGGCTATTCTTGAGGTGTGTGACATTGAGGAGGCAGGCAGCGACTATCATGTCTACCTGACCGCAGCAGGCGGCATCAGTCCTACTGCAGCCCGTCTGGCTAAGCATGTCATCTTGGAACTGAATACTTTCCATAATCCCAACGCCAAGTATATACATGACGTTTACGAGCCCCTTGACCCACCTTACCGCAAGCCCATCTTGATTGAGAAGGTAAGCGATCGTATCGGTGTGCCTTATGTCTCTATCCCCAAGGACAAAGTTGTCGGTGTTGTGGAGTGCAACATCCCTGATGAGGCCCGTGCTTTCAAGGACAGCGACCCTGTTACGGACAAGATTGGCTACCTGACAGCTGAGTTCTTGGTCAGCGAACTGCATGCCGGCCGTATTCCCAAGGAGTTCCTCCCGCTGCAGAGCGGTGTGGGTTCTACGGCTAATGCCATCCTCGGCGCACTCGGCCAGGACAAGCATGTACCCGACTTCAACATCTACACCGAAGTGATACAGAACTCGGTTATAGATATGATGCTCAATGGTCGTGTCAAGGATGCCTCGGCATGCTCGCTCACCGTTTCGAACGACTGCCTGATGCAGGTTTACGACAACATGGACTACTTCCGCCAGCACTTGACGCTGCGCCAGAGCGAGGTGTCTAACAGCCCTGAGGTGATTCGCCGCCTGGGTGTTATCGCCATCAACACCGCCATCGAGGTAGATCTCTACGGAAATGCCAATTCTACCCACATCAGCGGCACGAAGATGATGAATGGTATCGGTGGTTCGGGCGACTTTATCCGCAACGCCTACTTAAGTATCTTTACCTGTCCGTCTACGGCTAAGGGCGGTCTCATTTCGAGCATCGTTCCTTTCGTGAGCCATCAGGACTCGTCCGAGCACGACGTCAACATCATCGTTACCGAACAGGGTGTGGCCGATCTGCGTGGAAAGAGTCCAGCACAGCGTGCTGAGATTATCATTGAGAACTGTGCTCACCCTGACTATAAGCCCCTGCTGCGCGAATATCTGAAGTTGGCCAAGATGGGACAGACACGTCATGAGCTTACTGCAGCCTTTGCCATGCACGACACATTGGCCCGTAAAGGTGATATGCATCTCACCAATTTCTCAGAATACGTGAAGTAAGCAGAAGTAGAAAAACGCGCTGCCCATGAAACGTGCTGTGCTGTTGATATTTCTTTCTGTAACCATACAGACCACCATCCTCGCCGTTCCGCAACATTCGGACGACGAGGATGGTGTCGTTACATGGCAGCGGCTTTGGTATGAGTTGATGAACGTAGAAGATGACGACAGCGACGTAGAGACGATTGAGGATTATTACGATATGCTGGAGCAATTGGCCGACCATCCTTTGGATTTGAATCGGGCCTCACGCGAGGAGTTAGAGCAGTTGCCATTCCTCTCTGAACAGCAGGTAATGGACTTCATCGAATATCGTGATAAATATGGACCACTGCGCTCAGCAGGCGAACTACGTATGATCCGTTCAATGGACTATCAGCAGTTGTCGTTGTTGCCTTTTTTTACGTTTGTAGGTGATTCAGTGGAAACTACTCATTTTCCGAGATTGGAATCCGTCGCACGTCATGGACGGCATGAGTTGCTGGCTTCTGTCGACATTCCTTTCTATACCCGAAAAGGGTTCCGTAATGGATACCTTGGTGAGCGCTACCGCCATTGGATGCGATATGAGTTCAGTTACGGACGTTATGTCCGTTTTGGACTGCTTGGCTCGCAGGACGCTGGCGAGCCTTTTTTTGCAGGCAACAATCGTATGGGGTATGACTATTACTCCTACTATCTTCAACTACAACAGTTGGGTAGGGTGGAGAATGCGGTCGTAGGAAAATATAAGGCAACGGCAGGTATGGGACTCGTTTTGGGAAGTAGCATGTCTCTGGGAAAACTGACTTTGCTAGAGAACTTAGGTCGAGTGCCACAGAACGTACGGCCACATGCATCGCGCTCAGAGTCCGACTACTTTAGGGGAGCTGCTGTCACACTTAAACTGTTGTCTGCCCTAAAATTTACGCTATTTGGCTCTCATCGTACAATCGATGCTACACTCAATAAGGATGGAACGGTGCGAACACTGAATACTAGCGGTTACCACCGCACACCGACCGAAATGAATCGCAAAGCGAACACCCGTCAGACCGATGCCGGTGCTATGTTAGCCTTTCACACAGGCCGTCTGCACGTTGGCGCAAACGTCGCCTATACCCATTTTGATCCACAGTTGCAGCCACAGAATGGTCAACTCTATCGTCGCTTTTTTGCTGAGGGGAGCAATTTTATGAATGCGAGTATGACCTATCGATATATGCACCACCGCTTTGTGTTTAACGGCGAGACTGCCATCGACGGCAACGGAGCAGTAGCCACTATTCATTCGCTGAGTGTGCAACCTTCCTCTACATGGAGCATTGTTGCCCTGCACCGTTTCTATTCTATGCGTTACACCACCATCCACGGACATGCCTTTGGTGAGGGTAATAGAGTGCAGAATGAGAGCGGATTCTTCATTGGCGGCACTTGGAATCCATTCGGTTGGCTTCAACTGAAAGGCTATGCCGACTTTGTGCAGTTCCCTTTTGCACGCTATCGTATTTCACGCCCCTCAACAGCAAATGACTATCTTGGTGAAGCAGTCGTTAAACTGTCACGCTCTTGGATGATGAAGGGCCGCTATCGCCTGCGCCTCCGCCAGCTCGATAATACGAAGAAAACCGCATTGCGCCGGCACAACGAGCATCGTCTACGACTTGCGCTTACCTATAACAATGAAGAATGGACAGCCACAACACAGGCCGACGGAGTGCGAGCAGTGAACAATGACATTGCACACGGATGGATGCTGAGCGAGAATGTCAGTTGGAAATATCGCTGGTGGCAGATCAGTGCGGTGGCTGGGCTCTTTCGAACCGATAGCTACGATGCCCGTATCTATGTCTATGAGCGACAGCTGCCTCATACGTTCGCATCACCGATGTTCTATGGCGATGGTTTGCGATTGGCACTCGTTGCGCGAGCTTCCATAGGCCGGCATATACAAGCCGATGCCAAGTTAGGCTATACACATTACAACGACCGCGAGGTAATAGGTAGCGGATTACAACAGATTGACAGCCCGACAAAAACGGACTTGAGCTTACAAATGCGTTGGCGATTCTAAGTGTTCGTTTTATTCTTCGTTAGGAGAAAAACGGAACAATTTGTAATCACAAAAAAACATAAATTCAGTTTCTTTTGATGGTTTATAATAATAATATGTGTAATTTTGCAGCCCAATTTCTTACAACCATCAGAAAAAATAGACGAAAAAATGAAGAAAATACTGACGACACTTGCTCTCGCGATCACCATGAGTAGTGCAATGGCTATTCCGGCAAAGCCCGGTCTGTGGAAGAATATCACACTCACCAATGGTACCGTGGTACGTGTACAACTCTCTGGCGACGAGCACGCCCATTTCTGGCAGGCCGCCGATGGCAAACGCTATGTTGAAAATGAGGAGGGAGTGTTCACAGAGGTGACTACCGAAAAGCTACAGCAGCGTGCACAGGCCCGCCGAGCCGCCATGAAGCCCTCACGCCTGATGAGTCGTCCGGCTAAGGTAGAGATGGGCGACCGCACCGAATATAAGGGCAAGAAGAAGGGCATCGTCATTCTTGTGCAGTTCAGCAACGTTTCGTTCAAGAGCGCCAACAATCTGGCCAAGTACAAGCGCATCATGAACGAAGAGGGCTATAGCGAGGGTTCGTTCCAAGGCTCCGTATCCGACTATTTCAAGGCACAGAGTGATGGCCAGTTCGAACTTGAATTCGACGTGGTTGGCCCCTATACGATGCCGAAGAAGCAGTCGTACTATGGAGGGAACAACGACAATGGTGAAGACGAGCATCCCGATGAGATGGTTGTAGAAGCATGCAAAAAGGCAGATGCTGAGGTGAACTTCAAGGACTACGACTGGGATGGCGACGGTGCTGTAGATCAGGTGTTCGTGCTCTATGCCGGAACTGGCGAGGCAGACGGTGGTTCAGCCAGCACCATCTGGCCCCACATGTACTATCTCTCAGCTACCAACATGGCAATCACTCTCGATGGTGTAACCATCGATACCTATGCCTGCAGTAATGAGGTGACAACCGATGGTGCTATCGAGGGCATCGGTTGTTTCTGTCATGAGTTCAGCCACTGCATGGGCTTCCCCGACTTCTACGACACCAGCTACAGCGGATGGTTCGGTATGGGCGACTTCGACCTGATGTGCTCAGGCAGCTACAACGGTGATACTTTCATTCCTGCCGGCTACACCGCCCATGAGAAAATGATGTGCGGATGGCAGGAACCCACTGTGCTGAGCGACGAAGATGTGAATGTCACTAACCTGAAGCCGATGAGCGAGCATGGAGAGACTTTTATCATCTACAACGACGGCAACGCGAATGAGTATTTCATGATTGAAAACCGTCAGCTGACGGGATGGGACAAAGGCTATCCCACCAAGGGACTCATGATAACCCATGTAGATTTCGATAAGAATATTTGGGAATACAATTGCCCCAACACGAAAATCACTTGGTCTTCAGATGAATACAAATACTATAACTATCCGCTCAACGACCACCAACGCATGACCATTGTGCATGCAGACAACGATGATGACTCGAGATACTGGAGCAGCTACGGAGGGTATTATACTAAGACCACTGAGACTACCGACCTCTTTCCTTATAATAGTCTCGACAGTCTGACGGCTACGTCCACACCCAAGGCGACCCTCTACAACAAAAACAAGAAGGGAACGAAGACCGTAGAGTGGGCCATCCTTAACATTAAACAGAACAGCGATGGCACGATGAGTTTCAAGTATCGTGCACCAGGAAGCAATAGCGGTGGCGATAATCCAACTCCAGATCCACAGCCTACTGGCGACTACATCTTCTATGAGTCGTTCGACATGTGTAAGGGTACTGGTGGTAACGATGACAATTGGGCAACGTCGGTGGCCAGTTCATCGTTCATTGCCGATAATGACGGTTGGGAATCAAGTAAAGCATACGGTGGAAATAAGTGTGCTCGTTTTGGCGCGAGAGATATCGTAGGCATTGCTACCACCCCTTCTTTCATGGTCAACGGCACGGCCACGCTTACCTTCAAGGCAGCCAAGTGGGGTAGCGATGGTGCAACGCTGGAACTTTATTCTGACGATGCTACCATTACACCGAGTTCCTTCACAATGCCAAGTGGAGAATGGGGCGAATTCATAGCAACCATTTCTGGAACTGGCACTGTAAATGTTACCTTTTCTCCCTCGAAGCGTTTCTTCCTCGACGAGGTGAAGGTGTTCGAAAACAATACGACCGGTGTCGAGACCGTTAAACCTGCCGTGCAAACGATACGTATATACACCCTCGACGGACGCTACATAGGTTCCGACGAGAATGCACTGCCACGTGGACTCTATATCATCAACGGTAAAAAGGTGGTTAAATGAAGAACCTTCTCACTCGCCGCAGCATCCGTAAGTACAGCGATCGTGAAGTAAGCGATGAGTTGCTAAACCGTCTGATGGCTGAGGCTGCCCGTACACAGACCATGGGCAATCTTCAGCTCTATAGCGTTGTGGTAACCCGTTCGGAAGAGATGAAGGCAAAACTCTCGCCTGCCCACTTCAACCAGCCGATGGTAAAAGAGGCTCCCGTGGTGCTCACAATCTGTGCTGACTTCAACCGCACCAGCCAGTGGGCACGATGTCGCAAGGCTGATCCTGGCTACGACAATTTCCTCTCTTACCAAAATGCAACCATCGATGCCTTGCTCTACACTCAGACCCTCTGCAACCTCATGGACGAGGAGGGGCTAGGCTATTGCTACCTTGGCACTACGGTATATATGCCGCAGATGATTATCGACATCCTGCGGTTGCCAAAGCTAGTCATGCCTGTGGCCACGCTTACAGTAGGATGGCCGGCCGAGGAACCGTCGCTGAGCGATCGTCTGGAATTGAAGAGTTTTGTCCATCATGAGACCTACCGCGATTACACCCCTCAGGACATCGACACCTATTATTATAATAAGGAGCAGCTAGAGGAGAACCGCCATTTCGTCGAGATCAACCACAAAGAGACGCTCGCTCAGGTCTTCACCGATATCCGTTATACGCGCAAGGATAATGAGGCCCTCTCTCAGGTGTTGCTCGATACGCTGCGCCGACAGGGCTTCCTAGAGTAAATAACCTATAGCTACTATAGTCACTATAGAAACTAGCATCTGTCACAACCATGTACGATATAAAGAAAATTCGTGAGGACTTCCCTATCCTTCAACGTGAGGTTTATGGGAAACCGCTCGTCTATCTCGACAATGCGGCTACTACGCAGAAGCCGCTTTGTGTGCTTGATGCAATGCGCGAAGAATATCTGAACGTCAATGCCAATGTGCATCGCGGCGTGCATTATCTCTCACAGCAGGCTACAGATCTGCATGAGGCTGCACGCGAAAAGGTGCGTGCCTTCATCAATGCACGCAGTATTCACGAGGTCATCTTCACTCGTGGTACCACAGAGAGTATCAACCTCGTGGCACAGACATTCTGCGAAGCTTTTATGCAGCAAGGCGACGAGGTCGTTGTAACTGATATGGAGCACCACTCCAACATCGTGCCTTGGCAATTGCAGGCGCAGAAACGAGGCATCATTGTTCGCCATATGCCCATCAGCGATGAAGGGGTGCTTGCCTGCCCTGTTGCAGCTTCTTCTTCCGATTCTTCTATTGGTTGCGATTCCATCGCAACATACCTGACTGAGCGTACTAAGCTTGTGAGCATTACCCACGTCAGCAATGTGCTAGGAACGGTGAACCCTGTCAAGGATATCATCCGTGCGGCTCATGAGCGTGGTATCCCTGTACTCATCGATGGTGCGCAGAGCGCTCCCCATATGAAGATAGACGTGCAGGAGCTTGATTGCGACTTTTATGCCTTCAGCGGTCACAAGATGTATGGCCCCACCGGCATAGGTGTGCTCTATGGCAAGGAGGAATGGCTCGAGAAGTTGCCTCCATATCAGGGTGGTGGCGAAATGATTGACAAGGTATCATGGGAGCATACCACCTTTGGCGAACTGCCCTTCAAGTTCGAGGCAGGTACGCCTGACTATGTTGCAAGCCACGGATTAGCTACGGCCATCGACTACCTCAATCGTTTGGGCATGGAGAATGTCGAGGTACATGAACAGGAACTTACCCGCTACTGCCTGGAGCGTATGCATGAGATAGAAGGCATCCATATCTTTGGCCCCCAAACCTTGAACTATGAATTAGGAACCAGGAACCAGGAACCAAGGGCCTTGAACCAGGCTCCTCATCGCGATGCCGTTGTATCCTTCCTTGTAGGCGACATCCATCACCTTGATATGGGTACGCTTCTCGACCGCCTTGGTATCGCTGTGCGCACAGGTCACCACTGCGCCCATCCGCTGATGACGCGACTTGGGGTGACAGGCACCGTTCGTGCCTCCTTCGCGCTATACAACACAAAGGAAGAGATAGACACGCTGGTGGCTGGCATTCAGCGTGTATCAAAAATGTTTTAACGAAATATTGATAAAACGTTATCCCGATATTACGAAATAACGAAAGAGGAAAATAGAAGGATGAAAGAAAAACTGACACTTGTGAAAGTTGGCGGAGCCATCGTTGAGGACGAGGCCCAACTGTCGCAACTGCTGAAAGATTTCGTAGCCATTGAGGGACGTAAAGTGTTGGTACATGGCGGTGGTCGACGTGCTACGCAGGTAGCCTCCCGTTTAGGAATCGAGTCGCAGATGGTAGGTGGGCGCCGTATCACCGACGCTGCGATGCTCGA
>Ga0247611_10004162_pt1 | contig 20383 bp, 14 predicted proteins | sample 177DNAGHGhighgp2_FD_192422 | JGI IMG/M metagenome (GOLD analysis project Ga0247611, IMG submission 192422) | Sheep rumen microbial communities from Palmerston North, Manawatu-Wanganui, New Zealand - 1770 DNA GHGhigh gp2 | ecosystem: Host-associated > Mammals > Digestive system > Stomach > Rumen...
CTTCATACCGATGATGTCGCTGGAAACGAGCTTCTCCTCGGTGTAACCGAACGACTCGTTGGTAGCAGCCTTCATGGCAGCGTTGATACCCTCAACAGTTACCTCACCCTTAACAACAGCGTGCAGGATGGTGGTAGAACCAGTGGGAGTCGGAACGCGCTGGGCAGCACCGATCAGCTTACCGTTCAGCTCGGGGATAACGAGACCGATAGCCTTGGCAGCACCAGTTGAGTTAGGAACGATGTTCTGAGCACCGGCACGAGCGCGCTGAACATCACCCTTGCGCTGAGGACCGTCCAGAATCATCTGGTCGCCAGTGTAAGCGTGAACAGTGGTCATGATACCGCTCTGGATGGGAGCGAAATCGTTCAGAGCCTTCGTCATCGGAGCCAGACAGTTGGTGGTGCAAGAAGCAGCGCTGATAACAGTGTCAGCAGGAGTCAGAGTCTTGTGGTTAACATTGTAAACGATGGTGGGCAGGTCGTTGCCAGCAGGAGCAGAGATAACAACCTTCTTGGCACCAGCGGTCAGGTGGGCAGAAGCCTTCTCCTTAGAGGTGTAGAAACCAGTGCACTCCAGAACAACGTCTACGTCCAGCTTACCCCAGGGCAGCTCAGCAGCGTTAGGAATAGCATAGATGGTGATCTTCTTGCCATCAACAACGATGTAGTCTTCACCAGCCTCAACAGTGTGCTTGTTCTCACCGAACTTGCCACAGAAACCACCCTGAGCGGTGTCATACTTCAACAGATGAGCCAGCATCTTGGGGCTGGTCAAGTCGTTGATTGCCACTACTTCATAACCTTCAGCCTCGAACATCTGACGGAAAGCGAGGCGACCGATACGGCCAAAACCGTTAATAGCTACTTTTGTCATTTTTACTAAAATATTAAATGGGTTATACCTAAATTTATCTTTTTTTTACGTGCTTAACGCACTTTTTTTTGTTTTCGGGCACAAAGTTACAAAAAAATTCCTATATTTGCACTTGATTTCAGTCTTAATTAAAGTGAAAAGTGAACGTCAATGCGTGAAAACTGATGAATATCAAGTGTGAGAGCGCAAGATTGCAAAACGTAGATAGCAATTTTTACATTAAACAATAAACAATACACCTTAAACAAAACATTAAAATTTAGTATTATGGGATTTATTAAAGAATTTAAAGAGTTTGCCATGAAGGGCAACGTAATGGACATGGCAGTCGGTGTCATCATCGGCGGTGCCTTTGGCAAAATTGTCAGTTCACTTGTAGACGACATTCTGATGCCGCTCGTGGGTATGGTGACCGGCAACGTAGACTTTACCAAACTGGAGTTTGCCTTTGGCGAGGGCGATTTAGCTGCCACGCTGAAGTATGGAACCTTCATTCAGAATGTGGTCGACTTCCTCATCGTTGCCTTCTGTATCTTCCTCATGCTGAAGGGCATCAATAAGCTGAACAAGAAGAAGGAAGAACCCGCCGCTCCCGAGGCTCCTGCAGGCCCCACACAGGAAGAGCTGCTGGCCGAAATCCGCGACCTGCTCAAGCAGAAGTAATCCTGTTCATGATATGGGAGGGTGTGTCAAAATGAAGATACATTTTGACACGCCCTCTTTTTGATTTGTTGTCAGTCATTGTCTTTGGAGTGTTTGTTTTGCTGCAAAGGTACAAATATTTTCCTTTTTCATGTATAATGTATAATTTATTTCGTACCTTTGCACCCGATTTTCAATAGGTTAACAGAAAAACATCATGGAAAAAGGATTAGACTTCAAGCCGAAGTTCCTCTCGGCTGTCAAGAATTACGACCGCAAGACCTTCATGTCCGACCTCATGGCTGGTGTCATCGTGGGTATTGTGGCCTTGCCGTTGGCCATCGCCTTCGGTATTGCCAGCGGTGTCAGCCCTGAGAAGGGTATCATCACCGCCATCGTCGCCGGACTGGCCATCTCGCTGTTCGGTGGTTCCAAGGTACAGATAGGCGGACCCACGGGTGCCTTCATCATCATCGTCTATGGCATCATCCAGCAGTACGGTATGCAGGGCCTGACCATCGCCACGCTCATGGCTGGTGTATTTCTTATATTATTAGGTGTGCTCCGACTGGGTACCATCATCAAATACATCCCCTACCCCATCGTCGTAGGCTTTACCAGCGGTATTGCCGTCACCATCTTCACCACCCAGGTCAAGGACCTGCTGGGCATGACTATCGACCACGTACCCAGCGACTTCGTCGAGAAGTGGATGGCCTACATATCCCATATCGGCACCACCGACCCATGGAGTGCCATCGTAGGCATTGCCTCGGTGGTCATCATCGCCTCGTGGCCCATGCTGGTACGCAAGTTCCATCTGTCGCCGCTCAAGGCACTGCCGGGTTCGCTGGCAGCCATCGTGCTGATGACCGTCGCCGCGCTGCTGCTCAAGCAGTATGCCGGTATTACCTCCATCGAAACCATCGGTGACCGCTTCAGCATCTCCAGCCAGCTGCCGGGTGCCGTGGTGCCCGAACTGACGTGGGAGACCATTAAGGGCCTCGTCGGACCGGCCGTCACCATCGCCGTCCTGGGTGCCATCGAGAGCCTGCTGTCGGCAACGGTTGCCGACGGTGTCATCGGCGACCACCACAACTCCAATACCGAACTTATCGGTCAGGGCATCGCCAACATCGCATCGCCCATCTTCGGCGGCATCCCCGCTACGGGAGCCATCGCACGCACCATGACCAACATCAACAACGGAGGCCGTACCCCCATAGCCGGCATCATCCATGCCATCGTGCTGCTGCTGATCTTCCTGTTCCTCATGCCGCTGGCACAGTACATCCCCATGGCCTGCCTGGCCGGTGTGCTCGTTGTCGTCTCTTACGGCATGAGCGGCTGGCGCTCCTTCCTGGCTATGACGCGCCGCAACCCCAAGTCGGATGTGACCGTGCTGTTGCTGACGTTCTTCCTTACCATCATCTTCGACCTCACCGTCGCCATCGAGTTCGGACTCATCTGTGCCTGTCTGCTCTTTATGCGACGCATGGCTGAGACCACCGAGGTGCATGCCGTGTTCAACGAGATAGACCTGAACGAGGATGCCGACATGCAGTCCGGCAATCTGGATCATCTCACCATTCCCGAAGGCGTCGAGGTCTACGAGATCAACGGTCCTTACTTCTTCGGTGCCGGTACACGCTTCGAGGATATCATGGCCCGTTACGGCAGCCGCCCCAAGGTGCGCATCATCCGCATGCGTAAGGTGCCGTTCATCGACTCCACCGGCCTGCACAACCTCGAGAACATGTGTCGCATGAGCCAGAAGGAAGGCATCACCGTCGTCCTCTCCGGCGTTAACGCCAAGGTCGATGCCGTCCTGCGCCGCAACAACTTCGAGCAGTTGCTGGGTAACGAGAACATCTGCAACCACATCGACCTGGCTCTGGCCCGCGCCCGCCAGCTCGTAGGATAAATGTTACCTTTTTAGCCCCTTATTATATTAAATAAGTGAATGCCAGAGGACGACCTCGCCGGCATAGAGGGAGGCCTGTACGTCGATGAGACGCTGGTTGGAGGAACCACGGAACAGCAGGTCTGGATCGCGGAGGCGCTGAACGTAAGGACCGTCGACGAGGACGTCAAGCTGTGAGAGCAGTTCGCGCTGCTCGGGCTGGATGAGAGTCTCGTAGGTGAAACCGGTATAGCACCAGATGTCTTTGTTGGTATCGCGGTGAATGGCTCGTGCCAGTTCGGCAAAGGCCGCCGCCTGATACATGGGGTCTCCGCCAGTGAAGGTGACGTTGGCAAAGGGGTCGGCAACGATGATCTGCATGAGCTGCTCCACTGTCATGTCACGGCCGCCGTCGAAGGCCCACGACTGGGGATTATGGCAGCCCGCACACTGATGGCGGCAGCCCGCACAATAGATGGCGGTCCGGAATCCCGGACCGTCCACCATCGTATCTTCTATAATATCCAAAACACGAATCATCCGAAGAGGTCTTGTGCGCCGTGGTCGATATGGGTGACGCGGTCGTTCAGCTCAGCCAGCTTGCCGCTGTTCCAGCGGTCGGTGGTGCCGACGAGGTAGCCGGTGATGCGCTGCAGCTTGTCGATGTCGGTGGAGCCGCACTTGGGACAACGCTCCAGGTGGTCGTCGGCATTCTCGTAGCCGCAGTCCATGCAGCGGTTGCGGTTGTGGTTGACGGAACCGTAACCCATGTTCAGCTGGTCCATCATGTCAACGACGCTCATGATGACCTGCGGGTTGTGGGTGGCGTCGCCGTCTATCTCGACATAGAAAATGTGACCGCCACGTGTCATCTCGTGGTACGGAGCCTCGACCTCGGCCTTGTGGCGTGCCGAGCACTTGTAATAGACAGGCACGTGGTTGGAGTTGGTGTAGTAGTCGCGGTCGGTGACGCCGGGTATGACGCCGAACTGCTGGCGGTCGCGCTTGGTGAACCTGCCCGCCAGTCCCTCGGCCGGCGTGGCCAGCACGGAGTAGTTGTGGTGGTAGCGCTCGCAGAACTCGTTGACGCGCTCACGCATGTAGCCTACAATCTTCAGACCCAGCTGCTGCGACTCGTCGCTCTCGCCGTGGTGCTTTCCCGTGAGGGCCACGAGGCACTCGGCAAGTCCGATGAACCCGATGCCGAGCGTTCCCTGGTTGATGACGCTCTCGACGGTGTCGTTGGGTCCGAGTTTGTCGCCGCCTATCCACAAGCTCTTCATGAGCAGGGGGAACTGCTTGGAGAAGGCCGTCTTCTGGAACTGGTAGCGGTCGTCCAGCTGCTTGGCAGCCACCTCCAGCATGTTGTCGAGCTTGGCGAAGAACAGGCCGATACGCTTCTCCTGGTCTTTCTCGTCCATGCATTCTATAGCCAGTTTCACGATGTTGATGGTGGTGAACGAGAGGTTGCCGCGGCCTATCGAGGTCTTCGGTCCGAAGCGGTTCTCGAAGACACGGGTGCGGCAGCCCATGGTTGCCACCTCGTGCAGATAGCGCTTGGGATCGTCGGGACGCCACTCGTCGGTCTGGTTGAAGGTGGCGTCGAGGTTGAGGAAATTCGGGAAGAAGCGGCGTGCCGTGACCTTGCAGGCCAGCTGGTAGAGGTCGAAGTTACGATCTTCGGGCAGGTAGTTGACACCGCGCTTCTTCTTCCATATCTGGATGGGGAAGATAGCCGTCTCACCACTGCCCACGCCCTCGTAGGTGGAGAGCAGTATCTCGCGCATGACGCAACGCCCTTCGGCGCTGGTATCGGTTCCGTAGTTGATGCTGGAGAATACCACCTGGTTGCCGCCGCGCGAGTGGATGGTGTTCATGTTGTGGATGAAAGCCTCCATAGCCTGGTGTACGCGGCCCACGGTTTTGTTGACGGCATGCTGGCGGGCACGCTCACGGCCGGTCAGTCCGTCGAGGGGCTGCCTGAGGTAGTCCATGAGCGGCTCATCGTAGAGATCCTTGTAGTCCTCGCCGTTGAGGTCCTCGAGGTATTTCAGCTCCTCGATATAGGTCAGGCGGACGTAGGGTGCCAGGTAGAAGTCGAAGGCAGGGATGGCCTGTCCGCCGTGCATCTCGTTCTGGGCACACTCCAATGAGATACAAGCCAGCACGCTGGCCGTCTCAATGCGGCGGGCCGGGCGTGAGGCGCCGTGACCAGCCACAAAGCCACAGGTAAGGATATTGTCCAATGGGTGCTGCACGCAGGTCAGCGACTTCGTGGGATAGTAGTCCTTGTCGTGGATGTGCAGGTAGTTGTGCTCCACGGCCTCGCGGCTCTCTGCCGACAACAGATAGTCGTCGACGAATGGCTTGGTGGTCTCCGAGGCAAACTTCATCATCATGCCGGCGGGCGTGTCGGCATTCATGTTGGCATTCTCGCGGGTGACATCGTTGCTCTTGATGTTGACGATGTCGAGGAATACCTCACGGGTCTTAGCCTTGCGGGCTATGCTGCGCTGATGGCGGTAGGCGATATACTTCTGGGCCACATCCTTGCGGCTCGACTTCATAAGTTCGAGTTCCACGAGGTCCTGAATCTGCTCCACCGTCATCTGACTCTCGCCACGCTGGGCGATGCGGTCTGTAATCTGGTAGAGCAGGCGTTCGTCCTCGCCCTTGTCGGTATGAAGCATGGCCTTACGGATGGCAGCCATGATTTTCTGTTCGTTGAATCCTACGATGCGCCCGTCGCGCTTTACTACAGTCTGTATCATTGTTTTGTATATAGTTTAGAGTTTAAAGTTTAGAGTTTAGAGTTTAAAGTTTAGAGTTTAGAGTTTAGAGTTTAAAGTTTAGAGTTTAGAGAATCAGCTCAAGAGCCAGATGAGTATGCCTATTGCGGCGACAACAGCCCACAGCTTCCACTGCTTGACGACGGGCAGCAGCGCCCGCTGCAGCGATTGTATCAGGAAGGGGCGGCGCACCTCGCGCTGGCTGACCCCATTGCCCAGCTGGTATTCCCACAGCGAAGCATAAGTCTGCCGGTCGCGGCGGTAGTTGTTCCGTCCCCGGCGCCAAGCATGCCAGCCTTTCCACGCCAGCAATGCTAGCAGCAATATGAGATAGGTTATACGCATGTGTCAGAGTTTAGAGTTCAATGTTTGATGTGGGGTTCGCCGTGACGGCCAGGACGGCGGCTCCGCGCTCGGCAGCCTGGTGCAGCAGCCGGTCGACCGTCTCCCACTGCGAGGCATCGAGACGAATGGCAGGCTCGTCGATGATGAGCAGTTGCTTGTCGGAATAGGCCGCCTGCTCAAGCATCCGCACATAGTCCGTCGACAAGTCATCTTGATACCAATCGGGCACTACGAGACGCTGGGGCACATAGGCCGTCTGTCGGCGGAAGTATGGTGCCGACAGGGGTGTCAGCAGTTCGCCGTCGATGCTGATATGGCCGCTATCGACGGGCAGGAAGCCCAGCACGGCACGCAACAGGGTGGTCTTACCCGAGCCTGAAGCACCCGAGATGGTCATCAGCTGTCCGGCACCGACAGTCAACGAGACGTCCTTGACAAGCTGACCAATGGTCACATGGTGAAGTTCCAATATCATAAACTGAGTGCAAAGATAATGAATTAAATGAAGAATGAAGAATGAAAAATGAAGAATTTGCTACCGCCGTCAGAATATTTTTGGTTATTCATTGTTTATTGTATCAGATTATTCGTAACTTTGCACCCATGACAAACAGAACAAGACGCATGCCGGCCGAGTGGGAGCCGCAGAGTTGTGTGCAGCTGACATGGCCGCACAAGGACACCGACTGGGCACCGATGCTCGACGAGATTACTGCCGTCTATGAGGTGATGGCCCGCGAAATCAACAAACGTGAGGGATTATTAGTCGTGGTCCCACCCGACTTCGCAAAGTCAATTGTCAATTGTCCTCGCAACGCCACACTCTCAAAGAGAGAATTGTCAATTGTCAATTCCAATGACACGTGGGCTCGCGACCACGGCTTCATCACCGTCGAAGAAGCCTCAGGCCTCGTCCTCCTCGACTTCAAGTTCAACGGCTGGGGCGAGAAGTTCGAGGCTGAACTGGACAATGCCATCAACCGCCAGCTCTACGACCAGGGACTGCTGAAGGGCAGCTACGAGCCGCACCTCGACTTCGTGCTGGAGGGCGGCAGCATCGAGAGCGACGGCAAGGGCACCATCTTCACCACGGCATGCTGCCTGCTGGCACCCCATCGCAACCAGCCGCTGACACAGGCAGAGATAGAGGAACGGCTGAAGCAGTGGTTGGGTGCCGAGCGCGTGGTGTGGCTGAACTACGGCAGTCTGATGGGCGACGACACCGACGGACACATCGACACGCTGGTGCGCATCTGTCCCGACGACACCTTATTATATATAGGGGGGGATGCCGAACATCCCGACCTCGCCATGATGGAGGAAGAACTCCAGGCACTGCGCACGCTGGAAGGGAAACCCTACCGGCTACTGAAGCTCCCCCTGCCCCGCCCCATTTACGAGGATGGTGAGCGGCTACCCGCAACCTACGCCAACTACCTGGTCATCAACGGTGCCGTACTGGTGCCCACCTACGACCAGCCTGACCTGGACGCCGAGGCCATGCGCATCATCGGCCAGGCATACCCCAGCCGCGAGATGGTCGGCATCGACTGCCGCGCCGTCATCAAGCAGCACGGCTCGCTGCACTGCTGCACCATGCAGTACTATGGCGGCCTGCGGCCTAAATATAAATTATAAAATATAAAATAAAAAATAAGGAGCGATGAGGATAGGTATCATACAACAGCATAACACGGCTGACCGCGAGGACAACAAGCGGCGGCTGGCAGAGAAGATCAGGAAGGTGGCCGCAGAGGGTGCCGAACTGGTAGTACTACAGGAACTGCACAACGGACTGTACTTCTGTCAGGACGAGAACGTCAACACGTTCGACCAGGCAGAGCCCATCCCGGGACCGTCCACCGAGTTCTATGGCCAGCTGGCCAAAGAACTGCAGGTAGTCATCGTGACGTCGCTCTTTGAGCGCCGCGCCCCGGGGCTGTACCATAACACCGCCGTGGTGTTGGAGAAGGACGGCACGATGGCCGGCAAGTACCGCAAGATGCACATCCCCGACGACCCAGGCTACTACGAGAAGTTCTACTTCACATCGGGCGACCTGGGCTTCCAGCCTATCCAGACCAGCGTAGGCCGGCTGGGTGTGCTCGTCTGCTGGGACCAGTGGTACCCCGAGGCAGCACGCCTGATGGCACTCGCCGGGGCCGAGCTGCTCATCTACCCCACCGCCATCGGCTACGACCCCAACGACACCGCCGACGAACAGCAGCGCCAGCGCTTGGCGTGGCAGACGGTACAGCGCGGACATGCCGTGGCCAACGGACTGCCCGTGGTGACGGTAAACCGCGTGGGCAAAGAAGACGGAGTACCGTTCTGGGGAACGTCGTTCGTGGCCGGACCACAGGGCGAGTTGCTCTACGAGGCACCCACCGACCAAGAGGTGGAAACCGTTGTCGACGTCGACATGCACCGCTCCGAACAGGTTCGCCGCTGGTGGCCGTTCCTCCGCGACAGGCGCATCGACGCCTACGGCAAACTCACCAGCCGCTTCATAGACGATTAACAAAAGAGATGCTGTCTCACGACAGCATCTCTCGCAAATACACTTATATAATAATACACACAAACAATCTACTCTTCGGGGGCTGTGGTGGGCGTTGAGAGAGCTTCGTCGGTACCCAGTTTGGCGATGGCCTGGCGGGTATGGTTCATCCACAGCTTGCGGACGGCACTGCGCTCAGCCAGACCGGGAATATACTCGTCGCCACTCTTGTACTTCGTCCAGCAAGCCTCCTTGAAGCTGCCCTCGTAAGCCTCGGTCTTGATGCCGGCAGCATTGAACAGCGAGTACCAGCTCTCTTCATCGTCCGGGTCGGCCATGTCGTTGTGGGCGTGGTCACCGGCAATAGACATCAGCACGAAGAGCTGCGCCTTCTTGGCAGCGTTGGGAGCGTAGTTGGTGCTGTAAACCATATCACCAACCTGATAGTCGAACTTTCCGCCTTCGATATGATCCAGCACGTCCTCGGCGTATGTTTCGTCCATATCGACGGTACCTACATAGTAGTCCTTGCTGATTTCGCGCAGCGCAGCCTCTAACTGCAGGTAGCGAATGTTACCGCCATAGTAGTCGTAGCCCTCGGGGTTACCGTGTCCCATAAAGGCAACGATGCCCTGCTGAAGGGCAGCTTTGACGTCGGCCTCGTTGTTCAGCGTGGCAGCTAACAGCTTGGCATCCTCCTCCTCAGCCATCAGCGGCGTACCTACTACGACCTGACAGTCGATGCTCTTCATATAGGCATCTGTGAAGTCACCGTTGCGGTTGTTCATGAAGTCCTTGACGTAGCTGTCGCGCACACGACGATACTCCTCACCAGGGATGACCTGTAGCGACTGGACGACAATCTGCTTGTAGCCAGCCAGACCGATGGCTGTCAGCCAGTGCTCGGGGTCGTAGTAGTCCTTCGGGGCTACGTTCTCGCCGGCACGGGCGTTGTTGATACAGATGGCGCTGGAGAACGAGAGGTACACATCCCAGCCCGAGAACTGAGCCTTGTAGTCGGCCACCACCTTGTCGAAGGTGTCGTAGGCCTGCTCCCATGTCGAGCCGAAGGCCACGAGCAGGATGACCTTGTCGCTCTTCTTCTGCGATTTCACCGTATTGTTCACGGCATTCTGATACTTCTCATAGTTCGACGTTGAGTTGTCTTTGTCATCATCGCTACAAGCGGTGAATGTTGCACTTGCGATGAAGGCCATCACGGCCAGCATCAGCATTTTAATCTGTTTCATTGTTGTTTGAATTTAAATTAGACTTATATTTGTTGGTTAATTTTTTGCCTTGATTGAAACGGACGGTGAACGACGCATAGACGGTACGGCCCGGCGTGGTGGTGCCGAGGTGCAGGCCGTGGGGCGTGCGGTCGACATAGTCGAAGATGTTGTCGATGCCAGCCTCCAGCCGATAGTGCGGCCCAAACTGGTGGCTCGTGGAGAGCCGCCAGAGCTGATAGCCCTTGCCGTCGCCGTCAATCTGGTAGTAGCGCTTGGAGGACAGGCGGCCGTAGATGCCGATGCCCAACTGATAGCGGCGGGAGAAGTCGTGATTCCACGTGGCATAGAGGTTCGCCTTGTGATGGGCCATACCGTCGATGGTCACCGTCTGCAACGTTTCGGTCTCCGTGTCGTACTGGTTGGCCTCCGTGTCCAGGTAGCTGTACGAGCCGCCGGCGGTGAAGTGCCTGCCCTGGTAGCGCAGGGTGACGTCGACGCCGTAGGTCTTGGCATCCTCCATGTTCTGGTACTGGCGCACGCGGATGGGGTCGTACTTCGTAATCAGGTCGCCCGGTGCCTCCTTGGTGGGGATGGTCACAAGCGTTATCATGTCACTTACCTTATTATAATAGGGGGCGACGGTCACCGTCAGGTGCCCGATGCTATATTCCGCACTCGCACCGAAGTAGTTGGAGTGCTGGGCCTTCAGTCCTTCATTGCCGAGATAGAGATACACGCCATTCATGTTCTTGATGTACTGATAGTGCAGCTCCTTCGGCGTGGGCGTCTTATAGCCCTGGCTCCAGGTGGCACGCAGGCGCAGGTCACCCAGCTTCAGCATGGCAGAGAGCTTGGGCGTCAGTCGGGTACCGAAGCCCTCGTTACGCGTCAGTCGCAGACCGGCCGTGAGGTACAGCGGGTTCAGCAGTGCCAGCTCGTCCTGGACGTATATGGCCTCCGTATTGTCCGTTGCCTTGCCGCTCGCCACGCGCATGGGAGCCTTCAGCCAGTCGTAGCGGTATTCGAGTCCGGCAGAAAGCCGCTGGTCGTAAGGGAGCGAGAAGACACCCTTCAGCGAGACATTCGTCAGGCGCTGGTCGCTCTGCAACTCTGTGTCGCCGGGGAAATAGGGGAAGTAGTTGGTGAAGCGTCCGTTCACGTAGCCGTCGGTCAGCGTGGTGTCCGTATAGGCGTAGTAGTAGGCGTGGCGCTTCCAGTCGGCATCGAGGGTGATGACGTCCGTGTCGTTCAGCTTCCATTTGCCGCCGACTGACGCCGAGGCATTGTTGTACTGCAGGTCCCATGTCTTCACGTCCACGCCGGGATGATGGCCACAGGGGCGGTAGATGCGCTTCCAGTAGATGCTGCCGTCGGCATAGAGTTCTATCTGGGGTGCCAGCTGGTAGGTCAGGCGCTCTGCCAGCTGCCAGTTGGTGTGGCGGTTGACGGTCTTGTTGCGCGAGTCGGTGATGTGGTATTCCGTCTGCTGCGGTGCCTCCTCCGACGTGTTCTGCCAGCCGTCCGAGTGCTGCAGCTGGAAGTTGGTGTAGCTCGACCAGCGTCCGTAGTTCAGGGCGATGCCGTTGTGCTGGCGGATGTCGCCATACGACCCGAAGCGGGAGGTGTTCTCCACCATCAGCCCGTGTTCGCGGTGCTTACGGGTGATGATGTTGATGACGCCCGCAATGGCATCCGACCCGTAGAGGGCACTCGATGCACCCTTCACGATTTCTATCTTCTCGATGTTCTGGGGGTCGATGAGACTCAGGTCGTTCTCGCCGCCATTGTCTCCGTGCAGGCGGCGACCGTCGATGAGTATCAGCACGTAGCTGTTGCCCAAGCCGTTCATCTGAAGGCGTGAGCCCATGTCGCTCTCACTGAAATCGAACGAGGCCGTGAGACCGCCCAGGATGTCCTCGATGCTCTTGCCGGCATACTGCTGCAGCTGGCGGTGACTGATGACCTCGGTCTGCACAGGGGCATCCTTCAGCAGGTGCTGCGTGCCCGTGCCGGTCACCACCACCTCCTGCAGGCTGTCCGTACGCCATACATGCCCCGTCTGGGCATACATGCCTACAGCCAACAGCCAAAGGCCAAAGACCATAATCTGTTTTTTCATCATCAATAACCTTTTTCCGAACCGTATCTTCCTGTACGGCCGTACTTCTATCTTCTTGGCAGGTCTTCTGACTTTCCCCAGTCTGCTCTACCTTCCCGAGTGACCTCAGTGGCGTTATACAAGCAGACCCTTGCTAAGGGGGATTACAGCTGCAGGTACAGTTCCGGACTCTCACCGGATTCCCTTGCATCAGGCAGCATCTGCTACCGGATTGCCATTTCCGGCTGCAAAAGTACACAATTTTTAGTTCATAGTTCATAGTTCAAAGTTCAAAAGTGAAGTAAATTAACATCTTTTTACAAAAATAACTATCAACTATGAACAATGAACTATGAACTATTTCGTACCTTTGCAGCCAAAATCATTCGCAAGACCCAAAAAAGACAATGGCAAACAATTTAAGATTTCAGGTAGTAGAAGAGGCTTTCAAGAAGCGTGCAGTAGAGGTAAAGGTGCCTGCGGAGCGTCCGTCGGCTTATTTTGGCAAGTATGTGTTCAACCGCCAGAAGATGCAGAAGTACCTTCCGAAGAACGTCTTCAATAAGATGATTGACGTGATGGACAACGGTGCCAGCCTGGACCGTTCGATAGCCGATGCCGTAGCCGAGGGCATGAAGCAATGGGCTATGGAGATGGGTGTCACTCACTATACGCACTGGTTCCAGCCCTTGACGGAGGGTACTGCCGAGAAGCACGATGCCTTCGTGGAGCACGACGGCCAGGGTGGCATGATTGAGAAGTTCTCAGGCAAGCTGCTCGTTCAGCAGGAGCCTGACGCCTCCAGTTTCCCCAACGGTGGCATCCGCAACACCTTCGAGGCTCGCGGCTATTCGGCCTGGGACCCCACGAGTCCTGTGTTCATCATCGACGACACGTTGTGTATTCCTACTATCTTCATCGCCTATACTGGCGAGGCACTGGACTACAAGGCTCCGCTGCTGCGCGCCCTGCATGCTGTCGACAAGGCTGCTACCGATGTTTGCCAACTGTTCTATGACGACGTGACGAAGGTTCAGGTGAATCTGGGCTGGGAGCAGGAGTACTTCCTCGTGGACGAGGGACTCTACTCTGCCCGTCCCGACCTGCTGATGACGGGACGCACGCTGATGGGTCACGAGTCGGCCAAGAACCAGCAGATGGACGACCACTACTTCGGCACCATCCCTGATCGTGTACAAGCCTTTATGAAGGATCTTGAGATTCAGGCCTTGGAACTGGCTATTCCTGTCAAGACGCGCCACAACGAGGTCGCTCCCAACCAGTTTGAGCTGGCGCCCATCTTCGAGGAGTGCAACCTGGCCGTCGACCACAATATGCTGCTCATGTCGCTCATGAAGAAGGTGGCGCGCAATCACGGCTTCCGTGTGTTGCTGCACGAGAAACCCTTCGACGGCATCAACGGCAGCGGTAAGCACCAGAACTGGAGCCTGTCGGCCGACAACGGCGTACTGCTGCATGCCCCCGGCAAGACAGATGCTGCCCAACCACAGGCTACGGCCAACGAGACATTGCGCTTCGTAACGTTTATCGTCGAGACACTCATGGCCGTCTATCACCATAACGGACTGCTGAAGGCTTCCATTATGAGTGCCACGAACGCCCATCGTCTGGGTGGCAACGAGGCACCTCCGGCTATTATCTCGTCTTTCCTCGGCACCCAACTGACAGAGCTGCTCGACCACATTGAGGAGTCGAATGCCAGCGAGCTGTTGACGCTGAAGGGCAAGAAGGGTATGGCCATTGACATTCCGCAGATTCCCGACCTCATCATCGACAATACCGACCGCAACCGCACGTCGCCCTTTGCCTTTACGGGTAACCGCTTCGAGTTCCGTGCCCCTGGTTCCAGTGTCAACTGCGCCTCGGCCATGATATCGCTCAACGCTGCTATGGCTGACGCCCTGAACTCGTTCAAACACCGTGTGGACCTGAAGATTGCAGAGTACTCCAAGAATCCGGCCTTTGGCAAGAATTCGGGCCATACCGCCAAGTTCCACGCCATCCTTGACGTGTTGCGTGACGACATCAAGACCTGCAAGCCCGTGCGCTTCGACGGCAACGGCTACAGTGAGGAGTGGGTCAAGGAGGCCGCACGTCGCGGTCTGGATGTTGAGAAGTCGTGTCCTGTTATCTTCGAGCGCTATCTCGACGACTCCAGCGTGAAGATGTTCGAGTCAACCAAGGTGATGAACCGCAAGGAACTGGAAGCTCGCAACGAAGTGAAGTGGGAGACGTACGTCAAGACGGTACAGATTGAGGCTCGTGTGTTAGGCGACCTGGCCATGAATCATATCATTCCCGTTGCCACGCACTACCAGTCGAAACTTATCAAAAACGTGCAGGGTATCAAGGAAATCTTCTCGTCGCCGCTGTTCAATACGGAGAAGGCCAATCGTCTCTCTGCCCGTAACATCAAGCTCATTGAGGAGGTGGCAGAGCGTACGGAGAAGATTGAACAGTTGGTAGAGGAACTGACGGACGCCCGTCGGGTGGCCAATCGCATCCAGGATATCCACCAGCGTGCCATCCAGTATCACGACACCGTCTGTCCGAAAATGGAGGCCATCCGTCAGGAGACGGACAAACTCGAAATGATTGTCGAGGACGGCCTCTGGACACTGCCTAAGTACCGCGAGCTGCTGTTCATTAGATAACTGATTCAAGTTTCGCAAGCTCAACTTACTCCTCAACTCCTTACTCAACTTGCGAAAGTTGAGTTTTTTTATTAAACGCCAACAGGAGTCTTTTGTTTTTAACGACAACTTGGACAACTTGGACAACTTTTGTTCTCCTGACCCCGCAGACGGCGTTGCCGTCGTAGGCAATAATTGTTGTCTTAGTTGTCCAAGTTGTCGTTTAATAAAAAACAAGTTGTCGTTAAAAACAAACGGCAACGGGTTTTCTTCCGACCTCTTCCGACCTTTAACGCCAACTTATTTTTTTATTCAAGTTTCGCAAGCTCAACTTGCGAAAGTTGAGTCCTTTATTTTTCGAAGTGCTGATAGTCTTTGAGCGAGCGCCAGGAGCCTCCCCAGCGGAAGCCGTGCTGCATGAAGAGGCGATAGCAGAGGTCACGTTTTGTAATCTTGTATTTGAATGACTTGGAACGATCCACATAGGGACGGCCCGTTGCCGGTTGAATGAGCAACGTGCCGTCTTTTTTGCGACGTACGCAGGGGTTGTATAGCGGATTGATGTCGATGGCCAACCCACGGGCATGGTTCGACAGCTTATTGCTGCCCTCAATGGGACGGTAGCAGTAGCACGACGTGTTGTTGGCCTGCATGGAGCGTTCGTCATCATCGCCATACTCCGAGATGGGGCGAATGCGCTCGATGGGATACTGCTGCCGATACAGTTCTGCGAATATCTCGCGCAAGTCCTGTGCAATAGCCCTGTTGCAGATGATGATGCCCTGCTGCGTCTTTCCCTGAAAGTCGACGTGCTGCACTTGCAGCGTGTCCAGCACGACACCCTCCGGCTGTGCTACCACCGTCGCTACCAGCAGCCATCCCCATAGAATCAATAGCGTCCTCATCATTCTTACCATTGCTGTAACAGTTCTTCTGGTCGTTCTATCAGGGTGGTGGCACCATGCGCCAACAGGAACTCCCTGTCGCGGAAGCCCCACAGCACGCTGATGCAGGGCAGTCCGCTGTTGCGGGCCGTCAGCAGGTCCACGTCGCTGTCACCGACATAGACGGCACCTTCGCGGGTGACACCCAGCTGGTGCAAAGCCTCGTCAACGGTGTCGGGAGCGGGCTTCTTACGGATGCCGGCGGCCTCGTGCTCACCGATGGCCACCTCCACATCGGGGAAGAAGTGGGCGACGAGCTCCTGCGTAGCCGCCATCATCTTGTTGCTGACCACCGCCAGCCGACAACCGCGCAGCTTCAGTTCGCGGATGGTCTCCACGATGCCGTCGTAAGGTCGCGTCGTGTCCAGCGAGTGCTGCATGTAGTACTGGCGGAAGGTGGCAAAGGCCTCCTCGAACAGCGGATGCTGCGCACCCTCGGGCACCGCGCGCTCCATCAGCAGCCGTACACCGTTGCCCACAAAGCGGCGGATGTCGTCTAACGAGTGCTCAGGCATGCCGTATTGTCGCAGGGCATGGTTTACACTGTCGGCCAGGTCCTGCAGCGTGTCGAGCAGCGTCCCGTCCAAATCGAAAATAAATGTCTTATACACGCTTTTTACCATTTAGTAGAAATTAAAAATTTACTTGGTATTGTTTAGAAAGAAATCAGCAACAATTAGAAATAATTACGTTCAACAATTAGAAGAAAAATATTATTTCTCATTCTCTGACCTAAAGGTGCAGAGTGTGGCGTTGCATTGTTGGAAATAATTCTTGCTAATTCTTGCTAATTTCTTTCATAGAAAATCGTACCAACTTATTATTTTATCATTACTTTCCCTTTCCCATTTCCATTTTCATTTCTTTACCTTTTACTTCGTTGGATCATGGTCTTTACCTTATTATTATATTTGGTAGCCTCCAGCAGCTCCTCGATGGTGAGGTGCATGCGGTACTGCCAGCGGTTATAGGGGTCGCTGGGGGTGTTGATGCGCTCCTCCTGAATGTTCTTGCGGCGCAACTCGGAATCCATCGCCAGCCAGTCCTGCAACTGCAGGATACAAAGCATGGAGTGACAGTACAGGTGGCGGGCAATGATTTCCTCAGCCAGATGGGCTGGCAGCTGTTCGGGTGCCCTACCCTCTTTCTGCAGCATCGTCACGTAGTAGCGCTGTCGTCGCTCAGGGTTCTCCTTCCACCACAGGCGCAGCGGCGCCATGTCGTGTGTCGAGATGGTACATACGCTCCTGATGGGGTTGGCCTCCAGGTGTGCAAACTCAAAGCCCTGCTGCTTGGGCATCTGCTGTATCTCCAGCGTCAGTATGCGCAGCTGGTCCAGCACAGGTTCCACGCAGTCGGGCAGCATTCCCAGGTCCTCGGCACACACCAGCATGCGGCAGTCCTTCAGCACGGCAGGCAGCCGGCGCAGCGCATTCTGTCCCCAGAAGAACGAGTGGCGCTGGTAGAAGTAGTTATTATACAGTCGCAGGAAGGCATCCTTCTCCTCTGCCGACAGCGCCTCGTAGATAGGTTCCGTCAGCACGCCGATGCGCGGATGGTACATCTCCGGCTGGCGCGGGTCTTCCACAAACAGCACATTGGCAATGAGCAGCATCAGTCCGTCGCGGATCCAGAGGCTGCTCTCGTCGCGTCGGTCGGCAAACTGAGCCGCCACCTTGCATTGCGTGTTGTAGTCTTCCTGCAGGTCATAGAGTCCGTATGCCTTGCGCACCAGGAAAGTGTCGCGGACATATTGGGCATGGATGCCGAAGAGTCGGTCTACGAGGCGGTCGTTGATGAAGGGCTTCGTAAACAGCTTTTTGCGGAACGGCAGTCCGAAATACTCTATCTCGCTCACCGTCAGCGGCAGTGCCGGCGAGAAGTGTCCCAGCACGCCATACACGGCGTCAGCGGGAATCTCCCAGATGCGGAAGAATCCCAGCACGTGGTCTATGCGCAGGGCGTCGAAGTACTGTTCCATGTGCTTCAGCCGCAGGCGGAACCATTCGGTCATCGTCGTTGTCTGTTGGCTGGCGGCAGCCTTCTGCTCTGTCGGCAGCCAGTTGTAGGTGGGGAATCCCCAGTTCTGTCCCTGCCGTGCGAAGACATCGGGCGGTGCCCCTGTCTGCGAGTCCATATTGAACAGTTCGGGGTGCTGGTATGTCTCCACGCTGTTGCGGTTGACGCCGATGGGCAGGTCGCCCTTGAGCACGACACCCTTGGAGCGGGCATAGTCGGCAGCGGCCTTCAACTGCGTATGCAGCAGGTACTGGACAAAATACACGAATGGAGACTTCTCATTTCTCATTTCTAATTTCTCATTCCTCATTTGCCACTGGGCATACGCCTTCAGCCAATGGTCGTTGTCGGCAACGAAGTCCTTGAAGTCCTTGGATGCCATCACGTCCTTGCCCTGCTCTTCAAACAACAGCTGCAGGTACTCCTCCTTCACACGGCCCACCGCCTCATAGTCGCTGTACGGCAGGGCGTTCAGCTCCTGACGTCGCCGCCGGAAGACAGTCATCTGCTCCTTCGACTTCAGCTCTCCGGCCGCCTCCAGGTCCACATAGTGGGGATGCAGGGCAAAGACGCTGACGATATTATACGGATAGGAGTCATGCCAGCGGCCGTCCGTCGTCGTGTCGTTCACGGGCAGCACCTGTATCACCTTCATTCCCGTGGCTACCGCCCAGTCCACCAGCCGTCGCAGGTCGCCGAAGTCACCGACGCCATACGAGTGCTCGCTGCGCAGCGAGAAGACAGGCACGGCCACGCCGGCAGCACGCCACGTCTCTTCGGCCAGTCTCAGGTGTCCGCCGTAGAGCACCAGCACCTGGCCGTCCTCCAGCTCGTCGTCCACCAGGCGGTTGTCACCTTCCTCCCATGCCGTCAGCGCGTGCGTCTTGACGTCCACCACCACATATTTATATTCTATCGGCAACAGCCAGCCCATGGCGTTCACGCTGAACATCCACTCGCCGCGGCCTATATACTCCATCAGCTGATAACGGCCGGGGCTCCACGACCCCAAGGCAGGATGGCTGCCGCATACCGCCACCGCCTGGCCGTGCTTCAGCTGCGGTGCCGACACGCGGAACACCACCGTACGCCGGAACAAGGGCAGCCTTGCCGCCTCCACCTCCTCGTCGCGCCGTCCGCCACGGGTGGTCACGCAGGCGTTGGAATAGAGGTGCAGCGGCAGTGGCCGGTCGCGCCACTGGTCGGGAAACACGTAGTCCTTCGTCGTGTCAAAGTAGTAGATACGCGGTATCACGTCCCATTCTCGGCGCAGCACCTGTCCCTCGCCATTTTCCACCTGGTAGGCATAGACGATGTGCGACAGCGGGTGCTGCCGGCTCATCAGGGCCGCCGTCTCCAGCGTCCACAGCTCACCGTCCTCGGTATGCATCAGCAGGTTCTGACGGCGCACCGTGCCGTCTGAGCTATGTAGCGCCAACGTCACATGCAGGCTTTCGCCCCATGCAGTATTATAGTGTATAGAAAATCTCAGCTTCATCTTCTTGTCATGGTTATCATGATTCCTTTTGCAAAGTTACGAATAAGTGAGCAAAAAGCCAAAGAAAAGCTTGTTTTTTCTTTGCTTTTTCGAACGAAAGTAACTTCACCGAGGGTGAGAGTTACTCACTTTCTCCCCACCATGGTCCCCATGCAGGCGCCCAGTCCGTGCCGTGCCGATGTCATATCTGGTCCGTGCAGATAGCATATCTACATGCTGTAGATAGTATATCTGCCTTATCCGGAATGACGCTTCGGACAATAGTGTCGGAGGGAATAAAGGTAAAAACTTAAGACAATGTCTTTGATGAAAAGGTCATTGTTTTCAGTTCAAATTGTCGCTTGCGATTTAAACGATAAAACGATAAAACGATAAAACGATAAAACGATAAAACGATAAGCCACATCAAAAAAGCGAAAAAAGCTTGCCCATAATATATATATAATAATAAATTAATTATATATATATTATGGGCAAAAATCGATTATATTTTTCTTATCGTTTAAATCGACCCCCCAAAAAATCCTTATCGTTTTATCGTTTTATCGTTTTATCGTTTAAAAGTCCCTACTTTGAACCGCAGGGACGGGTACCTGTTCCTGCGGTTCTTCACATATTCTTGCTTATAACAATTTTTTTACATCTTACATCTTCCTTCCGCTCGACCCTCAGGTCGCTTTCTTGCTAAGGCAAGCGTCACCCTTCGGGATGCCGAGCGGCACCTTCAGGTCAAAGAGCCATCAGCCATCTTCAGCGGATCAAAGAACCGTTCCTTCTATGTACATTAATAAAGTGGTTTTACCACCTCAACTCTCAGTCCAAGGGCATTGATGATACGATAGAACACGCCGACACTAGGAACGATAACGCCATTCTCAATCTT
>Ga0247611_10004163_pt1 | contig 20380 bp, 22 predicted proteins | sample 177DNAGHGhighgp2_FD_192422 | JGI IMG/M metagenome (GOLD analysis project Ga0247611, IMG submission 192422) | Sheep rumen microbial communities from Palmerston North, Manawatu-Wanganui, New Zealand - 1770 DNA GHGhigh gp2 | ecosystem: Host-associated > Mammals > Digestive system > Stomach > Rumen...
TTTTTAAATAGAATACAAATCTAACAGGAAAGTCAACAACTAGGTATCCTAAATCCACAATATTATCATTGCTAATATCTATACCTAATTCTTCCTTTACCTCTCTTTTTATAGTGTCAATTGGTTCTTCTCCATAATCCACATGACCACCTGTAGATGAGAAATGTCCACCTTTTTGCATAGAAGTTTTTTGGATTAAAAACTCATTTTTACTATTTTCAATAAAAATTATAGCAACAGCAATACGTTCTCCATTTTCAAATAAATATGTTTTATCCCCTCTTTCTACAACTTTTCCAGTCTTTTCTCCATTAGCATTGTATACATCAAGTAATTCCATACTTTATTCTCCTCCAATTAATTTAATATACACTTAGCTATAAAATCAACAACATCAATTTCATCTTCTTGCATAAGGTGTTTATCGTCTACAGTAATATCTGTAAAATACTTATTTAACTTTTTGTTTACTGAAATACTATCAAGCGGATAACCCGGGCGTACTTTTTCCGTAGGCTTATCTACCATATAAAAGTCATCCTTACTCCATGAATAAGTATTTTCTTTTCCATCTTTTATAACAGCCATACCATATACCCATCTGCAAGTTAATTTTCCATCAACTCCATATTTTTTTACAAGGTTAGTATAATGTTCTATCATTTCACTATCATCTAATCTTTTTCCATTGACTCTCCTGACATACATTCCTGGTTGATTGTCTTCTGGAATATTATCTATATATAAATTATCATCCATTGCAAACACAGGAATATTAACTACTTTAGAGTATGCTCTTGCTTTTATTAAGGCATTTTCAACGGCATCTTTACCATTCTCATTTATTTCTATATCTTCATTAATATCCTTTAATGATATAACTTCTATTCCTTTCTCCAATAACCCTTTTGAAAATCTTTTGGATTTCGTAAGATTTCCTGTTGCAAATAATACTTTTACCATTTCTATTACCTCATTTTATTGTCCATTTATCTATATTATATTTTTCTTCTAATTCTAGTTTTTCCATTTTCTCTATGATTAGTTCTATATCATCATCAGTTATTTGTTTAAAATCATCATAAAAACCAGTATCTCTGCTAGGTAAATATGGTGCTTCAGGAAATACTTGTTTCTTTGCATCTATAGTCCTTCCTAAAATGTGCTCATGATAATATGCTTTACGCTCACTACTTCCCGGTTTAAATGCCCAATTACCAGCCTCAAAAAAATTTAATCTTATTATATCAATACCATGCTCCTTCATAGCTGATTTATAAGCACAGCAAATCATTTGACATAGTCGTTGAACTTCAAGTATTTCACTAGGTGTTAAATCAATTCTTGAATCATATCTATATTTATCACCTTTTCCCATAATAATTATATGACCACCTTCTTCACGAGAAATAAATGGTCGATGTGGCACAACTACAGTAAAATTATCCGTTTCCCAAATAACTTTTCTTCCATCTACAATTTTCACACTTTTCTCCTTTTCTCAATAATATCTAGTCTCACAATTGCGACAAGAGTCATAAATGCTAGTAGCGCACAACTTACCGTTCCCACGTATTGTCCAAAATGGATATTGTATGGTATCCATACAATTGCGGATAAAAAATTCAAGAATCTTAATACAAAATTTTTAGATAATAGTGCAATAGGGAATAGTATACTTCCCATAATCGGTAACACGTCCCACAATGATTGATATGTTATAGCTAATGCAATGCATGGAGCAATCACATATACTATCATTAACCATAAAGGATACTTGTCATGATCTTTTTCCCAAAAGTAGTTTATAATTGTTTCAACCACAAATATTATCTGAACAATCATACCAACTTTTGCGCCAAGCAATCCCAAAGCTGTTGCGACGCATGCATTACCAAATGTAAAAAATATTAGTACTTTTCTTTTATCCTTTATATTAATTCCAATTATATTTAATATACTACCAATACCATTAATGATTTGCGATAATAGTTTAAAATTCATAATTAAGTGCTCCTATATATTTTTCAATATCGTTTTTTAGCTCATTCACATTCAAAATAAAACAATTTTACTCATATTATACGTTTTCTCCATTTGATTTACTTGCTACCTTATCTTTCAAATAGCCTACTATAGTGGAAATTAATAATATAAACTCTAATATGGTTGCAAATATTGAACGAAGTGTAATATTATAAATAAGCCAAGTAAATGAGATTGGCATTCCTAATAATTTATATATTCTAGTACTTTTTTGCCATATAGCAAAAGTTGAGACAAGTGTAGCAAACACTGATAATAGACTAGATGGTCCATTATATGTAAAGAATGTTAATACTACTATAATAGCTATGAAAATCACAAATATCACATTATCTCTTTTGGTTGTTTTTTCTGAATTTCTATTTTTTTCGTCTAGTGCCAAAAAAGAATCCCTAAAAATAAGAAATATAGCCATCGCCATTCCTGTCATTCCACCTAATAATAATAAAGAAGCTGCTTGAAATACGTGAGCAATGATATTAAATACTATTATTTTTTTCCTTGATTTTAGAAAATATGACGTACATAAAAATAAATACAATACGACTGCAAAAATTTGAGATAATATATATTCTCTTGTCCAAACAATCATTCTACATTCCTCCATTTTAATATTTACTTCAAAATAAGGCATTTGCCAAAAACATGTTGTAATTGTCTTTGGTAAATGCCTTATGATTCTATTCTTGTATTATTATACTACAATCTATATTGGTTTCTATCAGCTCTCTCGTCGAATTGTCTATCATACTCTTCGTTTTTATAAAACCAATCTGATTTTTTATCACCATTACCTAATTTTCTGTTTTTGTTTACAAGTACATCTATAAAAGTTAGTAAAGGAATTAATATACCAAGTATAGCACAGAAAATGTTCATTGTACTTGAAGTATCTAAACCAGCTGCCTGTCCATTAACAAACGTTTGAAATAATGCGTCTCCAAAATATGTTGCATAAATAGCCAAATATACTGCTGCTGCAACAAGATTTCTTCTGAAAATAAAAGCCATGCATGGTATAGTAGCAAATAGCAATCCAATTTCCCATGTAACGTTTATTGGTGTAACAGTCATTCCTTGTCCCATTTGGTACATTAACGTTACCCATGCTCTAAATCCCCAAAATATTATGCCAAAAAATGTTAGTAAATAGCTAAATAAACTTATCATTTGTGTATTCCTCCATTATAATCATGCATAAAAAGCAGGTGTCCACCTGCTTCAAAATGCTAATATCTACTCTCCGTCTGTAAAATTAAATTCTTCTTTGAACTTATCTTTAAATATTTCAAAAACAGCTGTAAGAGTTTGCTCGTCATCTACACTAGTATATGATTCTTCATCACTATCTTCATCAGAATCATCAACTTGAAGAATAACAACTTCTCCGTCATCTTCCTCGCCTTCTTCAACAACTGGAAGTAATACTACATACTCCTCTGATTCATATTCTATCAAATCCAAAAATTCGAATCTAACTTCGTTACCATTTTCGTCATTCAATACTATAATATTATTAATATTTTCATCTAATTCTTCATCCATCTTAAAAATAACTCCTTCCTTTGTATCAAAGTTAAAAACATAATATAATAACTACCTTGATTTTGCAAGCATAATTAAAAAATTTTATATTACTATTTTTTTACATTAACTTTTATGTATGATTAAAAATATTATAAACTTATTTATTCTTTTCCATATACATTTCCAAAATATACACAGCAGAAATTGTATCTACAATCCCTCTCTTTTTATATTTATTCACATCTAGGAAATTCATCGTCTTATGTGCCGCAACAGTAGTAAGCCTTTCATCTATTGTATCAATTTGTATTCTATTGTATTTACATTTAAGTTTATGAATAAACTTTTCTGTTATCTCTGCTCTTTCTGTTTTTGTCCCATCCATATTGTAAGGCATTCCAACTACAATCTTTTCACATGGATACTCTTGAAGAATTTCATCTAATCGCTTTAAAAGAATTTTATCATTTCCTCCATGCGAAATAGTTTCTAACCCTTGCGCGGTAATTCCCAATGCATCTGTGACTGCAATTCCTACTCTACTATCACCATAATCAATTCCTAAAATGCGCATAAATTAATCTTCCAATCCTATATAGTACTTAACCATCTTCTCTAGAAGTTCATCTCTTTCGATTTGCCTTATAAGATTTCTTGCATTATTGTGACTCGTAATATAGGTAGGATCACCAGAAAGTATATAACCAACAATTTGATTAATAGGATTATAGCCTTTTTCAACTAAAGCTTGATATACTTCTTTTAGAATTGCTTTTGCTCTAACACTTTTATCCTTATCAACCTTAAAACTCATTGTCTTATCAACTGCCATATCTATCCCTCCATATATTATTCTTTATTTTGACTAAATATAATTAATTTGATCTACATCAACGTCCTCAGAATCAATAAACTCTTCAAGCTTTTTAGTAAGTTGCTCCATACCAGTTCCTTTATAGTATGTAGAAACTACAAAGCTAACTATTGGTGATGCACTTTTTTCTTCAATAAGTTCTCTTACTCTTACTCTCTTGCCATTGATAACTTTAACTACCTGAACTTCTTCTGCTTCTTGAACAATTTCTATTTCTTCAAGCTCTGTTTTTAATGATTTTAAAAATTCTTCAACACTTCTTTCTTCAACGCCGGAAAATACAAGGACAAACTTTGGTCCCATATACCTTACGAATATGTATTGTGAAGGTATTTGTGATTTAACTAGGTTACTAACTTCAGTAATAATCTCATTTCCTATTTCTCTACTTTGATTTTCATTAATATCTTGAATATTAGTTACTTGGAACATGCATACTGCAGATGTTGCATATTTATTGAATGTAAATTTTCCTTTTCCATATAAATATTCTTCTGAATAAAGTCCCGTGAATTTATCTATTCTAACAATATTTTCTATAGTTTCTTGATATGAAATCGTAGATAATACTGAAATAATATTTTCTTTTACTACTTCAATAACGGTTGTGTCTGTATCATCAAATGCATGCATAACTCCACTTTCCATTATCCAATATCCAATATAGATATTGTCTATGTATAGTGGGAAAAACATCGCTGATTTTGCTCTTCCCATCTCAAGTTTTTGATATGGAAGCTTTTCATTCTCGTTATCAATCGTTACATACTTAGGAGTAGCTGTTTGAACACTATCCTGAAAAATTTCTTCAGTATGCAAATTTGTAAGAGTCTCATAATGAACTTTATCCACATTAGTAGCCTTGATAACATACTCTGCACCATCGAATACAACTATCGTTGAATACTTAATATTATATTTTTCTATGATAACTTCATTTATCTTATTTAATTTTTCGTCAACAGTTTCTTCTTCACCAGCTACCTTTAAAAAATCTTGTAATACTCTAAGCTTATTAACTTTTTCTTCAAGATTTTTATATGATTTAACTCTTTGGGTAATGTGAATATTAAAGACAACCATAACGGCAATTGCAAGACACAATATTACAATTATTAATGGTATCAAAATACTTCCTCCTAAATTAATGTGTATCACACAATCTTTTCATCTGTACTATTTACGTTTTCTCTTTCCAAAGCCACCAACACTTGATGCCTTACCATTATCCATACCTGAACTTCTACCAACAAGTGGATATACTGAACTTCCAAGGTTTTTTAATTTTTCTTTAAATGAATTAGTGTAACCATTTATGCTTAAATTACAATTTACCATTGCGTCTAAGTATATCGAATATACTTTATCCTCAAAAGGAATTGAATAAGCTTTTACAAGGTCCCTATTAAACAATTCGGTCATAAATGACATTCCTGGATCATTATAGAATGACATTCCACCAATAATAGCTTTTGTTGTAAGACTTCTAACAGCGATCTCTTTATTTATTACTACTCTGATTTTTTCTGGTTCTAGCACTCCCTTTGATTTTAAATCTCTAAGGAAGGCTGTAAGTGGTTGAATTGTAAGAATATCCATAGATTGTACTAAATATATTTCTTGACAACTTGCAAAATATGCAGGATCTGTTTCAAAATCACAATCAATCAATACTAACGAATGATTTTGAACTAGAGTTGATAAAATAGGTTCTGCATCATTATATGTTTTTCCATCATTAGGAAGTGATGTGTAAACTGTAAGATTTTTATTAACCTTTATACCTTCAGCAAATCCTTTTTGCAATTTTGCAATAGATTTTTGAGCAATATCTCTAAGATTTTCCTCGTTATTTGTATACATGTAATATGAATTTCTATTTCTAGTCATATCTAATATTGCAGTATTAATACCCAATGACGAGAAAAGAGCTGCTAAGTTATTTACTAAAAACGATGTCCCATTTTTAGTCGTACCAACAAATGTAACAATTTTCTTGTCCTTAGTAAGAAGACTTCCTAAATTTGACATAGAATAATCAACTTTAGGCTTTATGCTAGACACACCATCATCGTCATCATCATCTGAATCGTCAAAATTAATAAGTGAAGCATCTTCATCAATTTCATCTAAAGAGTCTATACCTGGAAGTGAAATATCGTCGTCATCATCATCAAAATCATCAACATCTTCTTCAAACCCTGGTATTCTTGTTTCTTCATCAACGTCATCTTCAACATCCGGAAGAACATCATAATCATCTAGCTCATCAATTGATGGAAGAATATCTTCTTCATCATCTTCATCTATTACTGGTCTTTTTTTCTTTTTCTTCTTTTTCTCTTCTAATTTTGACTTCTTTGATACTACATCTTCACCGGAAGAAACTTTCTTCTTTTTCTTTTTTGGTAGAACAAGAATCTCGTCCTCATCCTCATCTTCAATTCCTTTTCTAGTATCAAAATCTTCATCACTTGTATTTTTCACTACTTTTTTTACCTTTGCCTTGCCCATTCCGCCACCTTGTGCAGCAATGCCAAGTTTTTCAGCCTCTACTTTTTTAGCAGATGGAATCTTTTTATTTTTTGATGTCCTAACTGAAGATGGAATAACTATTGGACCACTAATTTTGTTTTCAACATTATCTAACAAGTCCATTTTAATTCCTGTATCTTTTTCCATTTCCTGTGTATCTACCCCATCTGTAGGGCCTGTAATTTTCATTATTTTTTGATAAGTAAGAGATTCTCTGGCAAGAACTTTTTTTACATTTGCTGGAAGACAATTAATAATGATTTTTAACTGTTCTTCCGTGTATCCCTGCTCTGTAGCAATTTTTTCAAAACTCTCTGAATACTTACTTGTATTTTTTCCTAATTTTCTAAAGTAGTTTGTAATATTGATAATTTGATTTTCATCAACCTCTTTATCACTTTGTCTTGAGTATGAAACATCTTCAGAATCTATTTGATAGTATTGTTTAGCTTCTTTCTTTATTCTTGGTCTATTGATAAGCTTGCATATCTTATCCATGCTTCTATCGCTTCCAAGCAAAGCGTTATACACACCTATACCAAAAATTTTAACCAAAAATGATGAACCCTTGGTATGTCTATCTGAACAAATCAAAATAATAGGTGTATCCCCACCAGTCATATCTTCAGCTTCATCACTTATATTATCTAATTTTTCAAATATTTTTTTGTCTATTTGCTCATAGTTAGAACCAGAAAATGGTTCTAAATCTTCGTGAATAACAATCCTATCGTAAGTTTTATCTTTTTGTAATTCCTTAAGAACAGCATTAAAGTAGAAAACATTCTTATATGATAAAATCTCACGATATTCTTTTTGATACTTTTTTACAATAGCATCAGAAATCTTTTCACTATTAACCGCAAATAAAACCTTCATTCGTTAACCCCTCCAACCATTTACTACAATTGCAAATATAAATGGTAATACTTGACATATAAGCAATATAGTCACAAAAGATGCAACCATTGCCAATCCTCTTTCTTGTAAGTCAAGTTTTCTAATTCCAAGCGTATACTGATAAACTGCTCCAATTGCTATACCTACAAAACAGAATGGTATGCTATAAATTCTAACCGCATTAAGAACATATGCAGCGAATCCAAATGTAGTAGAGCCATACTTATCAACATAGTCATCCAGTGTATGCTTTGCTGACTCTTTTATTTCAAGTAGTTCCGTGGCTTGGTCTGAAACCAGGACTTCATCACCTGAGGTTGTCGCGTAGACTTTTATGTATATAGACATAACTGCTAATAACATCACAAAAAGAATTATAGCAATTTTTAATACTTTCTTTGACATTTTTATAACCTCCTTTAGGTTATTATTTCTCTTTTAACACATACTATATAATACTATATAATGCCGAAAATATCAACCTAAATCGCTAAAAATAATTAATAATTATTACTATCTTTTGCTCATATTAGACATAGTCCTACAAATAATCTATCACAATAATTTTATGCTTAATATATATATTTGTCAAACGATTTAGATAATAAAAATATGACTTTTTTGTAAAAATTTAATTAAAAGCGATAGGAACATATGAGGACGTTATGTATGCCAAAGACCTAATTTGATAAGAAATGCTAAACACTTTCCTATCAAAGAACAAAAGGGGACATTACGCAATACTGAATAATAATATTTTTCGTCAAATGTCCCCGTCTTTGTTCGCAGTGCGCCAAATTTGCGTAGCAAATTTGTGTGCAAAATTGCCGAAGGCTTTATTTAATAGGGAAGTGCGAAGCACTTTCCTATTAAATAAAAAACTTGGTACGCAACTTACGTACCAAGTCCACTTTTCTATACTACTTCTAAAAAACTATTTCGTTTTTATTCCACCCCATTCTACTACTGTATACCCGTTTCTTTCCACTTTTTCTAGCACTTGCTCTTTAACTTCTTTTTTAAACATAAGTGGCTTGTACTCCATCATTATTTTTCACAAAAATCATAGATAACACAGCATGTCTTATCACACCTAACATTAATATGTCATAACGTCTATACTATCTATAACCACGTCTTTAACAGGAACACTCTTTTCTCCAGAATCAGACATTCTAACTTCAGTCTTTGCAATGCTGTCAACAACGTCCATTCCTTCATAGACTTGTCCAAATACCGTATAATTCATCCATAGACCCATATATCCACCATATTTCTCGTATTGTTCAACTATCGATGGATATTTTGATAATTGTTTTGCAACTGATGCATTATAATTTGCCTGCGTAATAAAGAATTGACTTCCATTACTATTTGGATCTGTAGATCTTGCCATACATAATGAGCCTCTATATGGTAGCACTGAATAATCAACCTCTAACTCAAAGCCTTTCCCCCATATACTTTCTCCTCCAAATCCAGTTCCTTCTGGGTCTCCTCCTTGTATCATGAATTCATTCATTACCCTATGAAAAATAACTCCATTGTAGTATCCTTCTTTTGCATGTGTAAGAAAATTCTCTACTGCTTTTGGTGCAACTTCTGGAAAGAACTTAAATTTTATATCTCCAAAATCTTTAACATGCATTATTGCCACTTGCTCTCCTTTTTGTGGCATCGCCATTTGCTTTTCAGCATTTGCTTTGTAATCCACATTTAATCCCCCGCTTTCTTCTTTTTCTGTACTATTAGTATTTGTTGTCTCTACTGTATTTTCATTTGATGTTTTGTTGATTGCATTAGTAGTTGTAGTATTTGTTGTGCTGTCTGAACTGTTTGATGATTCACATCCAGAAAGCACAAATAACATTCCTGTAAGAATGGTGATAATGATTATTACTGAAAGTATCTTTTTCATTTTTTCCTCCATTTATAAATTATATTTAATTATTTGACATCAAAATAGTTACTTATTTCCTGTAAATTATAAAAACTACATTGTCTTTCAACATCATATGCAACAATAGCAACTGCATTTGATAAGTTCAATGAACGAAGTGACTCTCTCATAGGTATTCTTATTGTTTTATTAATATATTTTTGAAGAATATCTTCTGGAAGCCCTTTGGTTTCTTTTCCAAAAAGTAAAAAAATCTCATCAAAACTACTATAGTCTGGTTCTGAATATACCATCTTTCCTTTAGTAGTAACGAAAAACATATTATTGCTCTCTGGATTATATTTATCAAGAAATTTTTTAAAGGTAGTATGCTCTTCTATTTCAAGTTTATCCCAATAGTCTAGTCCTGCTCTTTTCACTTGTTTCTCCGATATTGAAAAGCCAAGTGGATATACCAAATGTAGTTTGGCTCCAAGTGCAGCACAAGTTCTAGCTATATTTCCGTGTGTTCTGCGGAATTTCTGGTTCAACTAGCACGATATTAAGCTTCATTTTTTTATCCTTTCACATTGCATATATTAAAGAACGTCATTTTCTTTTAAAATTTTGTAAACCCTATCTATAGGAAGTCCCACAACTCCCATATAATTTCCTGCCATCTCCTCAATATATTTGCAAAAGCTGCTTTGTATAGCATATGCACCTGCTTTATCTAATGGCATTTCGGTCTCAATATAGTCATTAATTTCTTCATCCGACATTGGACTAACAAGAATATCTGTCTTTATAACTTCATCATATTCTTTTTTCTTTCCTCTATCTTCTATCATAATCGAAAGACTAGTATAAACCACATGTGCATCTCCCTGAAGTGTTCTAAGCATACGTACGGCATCATCTTTATCTTTCGGCTTTCCAAAAACTCTATCATCTTTAATAACTAATGTATCTGCTCCAATTACTGCTCTATCTCCTTGTGTATTATCAAAAACATCTTTGGCTTTTCCATGAGCAATATCTTGAGATCTTTTTTCAAAATCACTTTCTTTCACTGAAGTTTCGTCAAAGTTACTAGGTATTATCTCATAATCAATATTTGCAAGATCCATTATAGCGGCTCTTCTTGGTGAGCCAGATGCTAAAATAACTCTCATTTCAATATCCCTCTCATTTCTTTTGTTTATTTATTTAATTGCATATTTTGTAATCCCATCATTACACCAAGCTTTCCATACTCGTATGTAAGTCCACCTTGCATATATGCAATATATGGTGGGCAAAGCGGTCCATCACAGCTAAGTTCTATAGTTGCACCTGGCGTAAAAGTCCCTCCGGCCATAATTTCTTTGTGCGGATAACCAGGCATATCATCTGGTTCTGGAATAACGTAGGCCTCGATTGGAGACCCTTTTTGCATTCCTTGGCAAAATTTTATAAGGTTTTCTTCAGTGCCAAGTTCAATTGTTTGTATAATATCCGCTCTTTTTTCATCATAACTCGGTGAAATTTTAAATCCATTTTCTTCTAGAAGTAAGCTTGCAAATGTCATTGATTTTAAGGCTTGTTCTACAACCTTTGGGGCCATAAATAATCCCTTGTAATATGACAATAATTGATTAAAATTAGCTCCTAAATCCTTTCCTATACAAGGAGTTGTAAGTGCCTCTGCAATCATATGAATATATTTTTTCTTTCCTACTACATACCCTCCACTTGTTGCAATACCAGCACCAAGATTTTTCATAAGAGAACTAGCAAAAACATCAGCCCCAACTTCAATTGGATCTTTTTCTTCAACAAATTCTCCGTAACAATTATCTACCATTATGATAACATCTTTATTGACTTCTCTAATAGTTTTTATGACGCTTTCAATCTTTTCAATATTAAGGCTTTTTCTTAACGAATACCCTCTTGAACGCTGTATCTCAACCAATCTAACATCATTTGCTCTAAGCCTTTCTGAAATTTTATCATAATCAAAATCACTATCTATCAAGTCGATTTCTTCATATTTTATCCCATGTTTTATCAATGAATTTTCACTATCCCCAGAAGTCCCTATCACACTCTTTAATGTATCATAAGGTTCACCTGATATGCTTATCATGGTGTCACCATGTTTCAAAAGTCCAAATAAACATAGTGATATCGCATGTGTCCCCGACATTATTTGTGGCCTAACAAGTGCATCTTCTGCCCCAAACACCTCTGAATAAACCCTCTCTAGTTTTTCTCTGCCGCCATCGTAATAACCATATCCTGTAATCTCATTAAAATCAGTCGTAGACACTTTATTATTTTGAAAGGCTTTTAAAACTTTACTGCTTGCCTTTAGACAGTTCTTTTCATATTCTTTAAATATTGGTTTTAATCTTTCTTCAATTTCTTCTGATTTTTTTACAATATCTGAATTAATTCCGAATATATCATATATATTATCGCTCATTTCCGTAACCTCTTATCGATTTTCATCCCCGTAATTATATTATTTTTATAGAAAACTGTCAACGTAACTAATCAACAGTTCAAATTGAAAATTGAAAAACTACCGAAACTATTGAATATGTTTAAAAATCGTGATAGAATCACGTATTGAGGTTAGTAAATATAATAAATATATAGGAGGTTTTTATGGACTTTAAAGAATGGGATGATTTTATTTCTGGTGATTGGAAAAACTCAATTAATGTACGTGATTTTATACAAAAGAATTACACTCCTTATGAAGGTGATGATTCTTTCCTTGAACCAGCTACTCCTACTACAGAAAAATTATGGAAAAAAGTTTTAGATTTATTTGAGGAAGAAAGAAAAAAAGGTGTTCTAGATGTATCTTGTGACATAGCTTCTACAATTACAAGTCACATGCCAGGATATATAGATAAAGATTTAGAAACTATCGTAGGGCTTCAAACTGATAGTCCGCTTAAGAGAGCTATTATGCCAGAAGGTGGTATCCGTATTGTTGAAAAATCATGTGAAGCATATGGATATAAGGTTTCTGAAAAAATAGAAGATATCTATCACAACTACAGAAAAACGCATAACGATGGGGTATTTTCAGCATATACCCCAGAAATAAGAGCTGCTAGGTCTTCTCACTTAATCACAGGTCTTCCTGATGGTTATGGACGTGGAAGAATTATTGGTGATTATAGAAGAGTTGCTCTATATGGTATAGATGCTTTGATAGAAGAAAAGAAAAAAGACCTAAAGCAAACATTATCTAATTATCTTTCAGATGAAATTATTAGGTCTAGAGAAGAAATAACTGAGCAAATCAAGGCACTCGGAGAATTAAAGGAAATGGCAAGTGGATATGGTTTTGATATTTCAAAACCAGCAGCTAATGCCAAAGAAGCAATTCAATGGTTATATTTTGGATACTTAGGTGCTATAAAACAACAAAATGGTGCTGCAATGAGTATAGGAAGAAACACTACATTTTTAGATATCTATATCGAAAATGATATTAAGAAAGGTATTCTTACTGAAGCTGAAGCGCAAGAATTAATGGATCATTTTATCATGAAGCTTCGTATGGTCCGTTTCCTAAGGACTCCTGAATACAATGAATTGTTTAGTGGAGATCCAGTATGGGTAACTGAAAGCATTGGCGGTATGGGAGTTGACGGAAGGACATTAGTAACAAAAAACTCATTTAGAGTTTTACATACTCTTACAAATCTTGGCCCTTCACCAGAGCCAAATCTTACAGTTCTTTGGTCTCTTAGACTTCCAAAAGAATTCAAAGACTATTGTACAAAAATGTCAATCAAAACAAGTGCTATTCAATATGAGAATGATGACTTAATGAGAGAATATTGGGGTGACGATTATGGAATCGCATGTTGCGTTAGTGCAATGCGTATTGGTAAGCAAATGCAATTCTTTGGTGCAAGAGCCAACCTTGCTAAAACCCTTCTATACGCTATCAATGGTGGTAGAGATGAAATGTCTGGAAAACAAGTTACGCCAAGATTCGCCCCTATTACTTCAGAGTATTTAGACTTTGATGAAACATGGGAAAGATTCGATCAAATGATGGACTATGTTGCAAAAATATATATTGATGCACTTAATATCATCCATTATATGCATGATAAATATGCTTATGAAAGCTTAGAAATGGCCTTACACGATAAAGAGATATTAAGAACTATGGCATGTGGAATCGCTGGTATATCAATCGTAGCAGACTCTTTCTCTGCAATTAAATATGCTAAAGTAAAGGTATTAAGAGATGAAACAGGTTTAGCAACTGATTTTGTTATCGAAGGTGATTATCCAAAATATGGAAATGATGATGACAGAGTTGATGAAATAGCTGTAAAGATTCAACATGAATTTATGAATAAGCTTAGAAATCAAAAAACATACAGAAACTCTAAACCAACCATGAGCATACTAACTATTACTTCTAATGTTGTTTACGGTAAATACACAGGTAATACACCTGATGGAAGACGTAGCGGAACACCATTTGGACCAGGAGCTAATCCAGTTCATGGAAGAGATACTCATGGAGCAGTTGCCGTTCTTAATTCAATAGCAAAACTTAAATATAAAGACTCTGAAGATGGTATCTCTTACACATTTGCAATAGTTCCATCTGCATTAGGTCGCAACGAGAAAACAAGAATCAAAAATCTTACTGCTCTTCTTGATGGTTACTTTAGTCAATTTAGTCATCACATAAACGTAAACGTATTTGACAGAGCCTTACTAGAAGATGCCATGGATCACCCTGAAAAGTATCCTCAACTTACTATCAGAGTTTCTGGCTATGCAGTAAACTTCACGAAGCTTACTCGTGAACAACAATTAGACGTTATCAATAGAACAATACATGAAAAAATTTAAGGATGTGATAAATATGGAAGGAAGAATCCATTCAACAGAAAGTTTTGGCACCGTTGATGGCCCTGGAATACGTTTTGTTGTGTTTATGCAAGGGTGTCCACTTAGGTGTAAATATTGCCACAATAGAGACACATGGGACGTTAGTGGTGGTACTCCACTTTCTTGTCGTGAACTAATTAAAAAGATTTTGAGAGATAAGCCATATTTTAGCAGTTCAGGAGGTGGTGTCACAGTCTCAGGTGGCGAACCACTTCTTCAAGCAGAATTTGTAACTGAATTGTTTAAAGAATTAAAAACAATTGGTATACATACTTGTTTGGACACATCTGGTAGCCTCCCAATTACATCACAAATAAAAGAATTATTGCAATACACTGATTTGGTACTTTTAGATATAAAGCATATTAATTCAGAAAAATGTAAGGAACTTACCGGCTTATCAAATGACAATGAATTAGCATTTGCAAAATATTTATCTAATCATCAAATTCCAGTTTGGATAAGACAAGTATTAGTTCCAGGGTATACAAACGATAAATTTGACTTAAAAAACTTAAAAGAGTTTATAGATACCTTGTCAAATGTTGAAAATGTTGAAATACTTCCATATCATGACCTTGGAAAATATAAATGGAAGGAAATGGGATTAGAATATCCATTTGAAAATATTCAAGCACCTTCCGACAAGGAAATTCAAGAAGCTAAAAACATACTTGGAATATAAAAATAGAGAGCTGATGCTCTCTATTTCAGTTTTAGTATCCTGTTACTGGTAATTTTTTCACAACATTATTTGCCTTTTCTTCCGTTGTAATTTTGGTTTCAGTATTCTTATTTTCTATTGCTTTTTTTATATCCGGATTTACCTCAAGGTTCTCTGTTTTTTTGTTTATTTCAATTACTTCTTTTAACGAATTGTTTACAATTATTTTTAAATCTTCATTAAAGCTTAAGTTTATTTCAATCAAATCAGTATACAAATTGTATTTATCAGGTGTTTCTATTTCTCTTAAATAGTATTTTCCAGGCATCATATTATTTAATACAATTTCACCATGTTCATTTGTAATAATGTTTTCTCTTACCACATCCTTATTTTCATTTAATAAATTAAATTTAACTCCTGGAATTACTTCTTCTGAATCAAACTCTTTTTTTATTATTGTTAGCTTAGTAACATTTTCTATAGTGTTTCCACTTAAAGTAGCTAAGATATTTTCCATTTCTTCTCCAGGAAGTGCATAGTTTTGCTTTCCGCTTACTGTAGTTGCTCCATATAACACAGGCTTACTTCTAACACTAATATTAGCTTCAATACTAAATGATTTAGGTTCATTTAATTTCTCAATAGGAACAAGTACTTTAAAGCCTTCACTCAAGTCAAATTCTGTTTTTTCAGTATTATCCATACCTACTATTTTAATTCCTTCAATGTTATTCTCCGCAAGCTTTATAATATATTTCCCATCCGAAACATTTGAATCAATTTTGTATTTCTTACTAACACACATTGACTCGTTTTCATCCACTAACCATTCATTTGATTCTGCTACAATTTTGCAAATAATGTTTGTCACCATTTTTTCAGTAGAATTTCTAGCATTATTTAGTATTGTATAAAATGCATTCATTACCCTTCGACTTTCATCAGTATCTAATGCTGTATAAATATCATCCGGATAACCGCTAAGTATAACATTTACTGCATTTTTAGTAGCCACAAAAGCTTCCACATCATTTGCTACACCTAGTTCTTCTGGTGTTTTATATGGATAACCATTTATTATTGCTTTCCATGCCAATTCATTTTCTATCTTTCCAGTTATTTTGACTGGGTATTCACGTCCTTCTGAAACGCCTGCCAAATCATCATTTTGACAATATACTGGATATTCTTTTCCGTTTGCTTCATATGTAACAAACGAATAATCTGGCACTTTTTCTCCCATTCTAAATAGTTGTCCGCAGTGTTTTACAAATTTAAGGTCTGTAAGTCCTTCATCTGTAGCATATATTGTGTAGAAGTTTGATATTAATATAAATAATAATAATGCTACAGCTATTGTTTTTTTCATAAAACCTCCTTTGTTTTTTATGTATAAATATGAATTATTCTATTTTTTCCCAACAATACATCTTCGAAAACTTGGTTCATTTTCAACACAAGTAATCAAGGTTATGGTATCTTCATTTGTATCTTCTAATTTTGTAAAGTCCGTATCTTTAATTATTTCTTTTGAAACTAATTTATAACATTGCTTAAATTCATTGTACGTATAATAAATTTTATCACCTATTTCCAAATCCTTAATCCTAGAAAAATAATTCACTGGGTATCCTCTATTATGAGCTGCAAGTACTATATTTCCATGCCTTCTTTTTGTACTTTCAAAATGTCCAACATAATAATCTAGAACTTCTTTATTTGTGCCTTCTGCAATATTCGCAACTAATTCAATTTTAGGAATCTCTATTTTCCATTCAAAAATTATTTCATTTTCAGCAACATAGTTTGAACGTGCATCGGCATTAGTTTGTATTTCATTTATATTAGTTTTGGACTCTTCAATATTTGAAATGTTATAAAACTCATCTTCTGTTTTTATACTATTATCATTTGAACTATAAATCATTGAATATAATAAAAATACAATAATGATTAATAAGATCATACAAACAATAATAGACTTATTGGCATGCATAATAAATCTTCGATATCACCTCCTCTATGAAAATATTTTTTTGTTTGAAAAATTGGTCCGAGAATGTGGACCTAGACGAAACGTCTAAAAGATTTAATTGAATAAACTTGAAGTATATTACCACGATTTTTTCAACTTGTAAAGTATTTTTTTAATTTTTTATAAAAAACATAAAAAAATGGTTTTATAAAACCATTTTTTTTACTACTCTCCCCTTTTTATTTCAAAGTAAAATTCTACTCCATCTTTTTTGTTTGTAACACCATATGGCAAATTATATTTTGCCATAATTGCTCTTACAAGTGCTAGTCCTATTCCTGTTCCACCGCTTGAACGATTTCTAGATTCATCAATTTTATAAAATCTTGTCCAAATTCTATTTAGATTTTCATCTGAAATTTGGTCCCCTGTATTGTAAACAGATATTACATAATTATCTATATTTTTAGCCTTCTTGATGCCAATTCTAATTTTTCTCTTTGACTTTACTTCTGAAGAATACTTAATTGCATTTGTGAAAAAATTTGTAACTACTTGTTCTATATAAAAGTCATCTGCATATACCCAAATTGGGCCCTTTTCTTTAAAATCAACTTCTATTTTTTCTTCTTCAAGTACCACCTTTGAATTTTTTATTACCGCATTTATTAATTCAACAATGTCAAATTTTTTGTCATTGAATTCTCTGTCTCCATATTCTAATTTCATAAGTTCTAAAAGCCTTTTAACAAGTTTGTCCATCTTGTTAGCTTCATCTAAAATAACTTCTGAGTAAAATTTTCGATTTTCCTCATCACTATTAACATTTTCAATTAATCCCTCTGCATAGCCCTGAATTAAAGCAATCGGTGTCTTTAACTCATGTGATACGTCGGAAATAAATTGCTTTCTCATGTCATCTATTTTGGATTTTTCTTCAATATCCTTTTCAAGCTCTGAATTGTTGATTTGAAGCTTATGTATCGTATCCTCAAGTTTATCAGATAGTGTGTTAATGCTCTTTCCTAGTTCATCAATTTCATCACCCGTATCATGAATTCTATATTTTCTTTTGAAATTAAGATTACTCATTTCATTTGCAATTTCATTTAATTCTTCAATTGGCTTCGTAAATCTTTCTGTAATTAATGAAATCCCAGCTCCTCCAAGAAGAATCGCCATTGCTCCAATGATTAAGATAAATCTATTTGAAATATTGGCCGATTCAACAATTGGACTAACTGCAGTTCGAATATACATTTTGTGACTTTCATCTATTTTGCCGTCAAGCAATATATACTGTAGTCCATTCTTCTTATCATTAATTCTACGAATAACTATTCCGTTTTTGGAATATAGGACATCGGACTTATTGAATATACTATAATTTACTTCATAATTTATTTCATTCAAACTTCCAAATTCAGCAACGTAGTTTTTATTTGATAAATATACTCCCTCATCTCCCTTTAGTATAACTATTTCTGAGTTGTTTTGAGCGGATAATTTTTCTAAATTGTTAACGAAGCCATCCCTCTCCGTATCATTATCAATTTTGGAAATTGATGACTTTGTAATATCGTAAATATCTAGAAATGTTTTTTGCTTTGAACTATAATATAAACTTTCAAGCACGACACTAGCAATTATAATAAGAAAAACAATAAGCATTCCTACTACAACGCACATATTAACAAAAAGCTTAGTTCGAACAGAATTAAAAAAATTTCTTTTCATCATTTTATTTCAAACTTATATCCAATACCTCGAACGGTTTGAATATACTTTCCTTTCTTTCCAAGTTTATGTCTTATTTTCTTTATGTGACTGTCAATCGTTCTTGAATCACCGTAATAATCATAATTCCATACTGTATTTAAAATTTTATCACGTGAAAGTGCAATGTTTTCATTTTCAAGTAAGTATTTCAACAACTCATACTCTCTAAAACTAAATTCTACAATCTTGCCATCCACAGAAACTGTTCTGCCCTCATCATCAATTACAATTCCATCATAATCTTTAAGTTCTTTTTCTTCTTTTATTGTTCTTTTTAAAATTGCCTCCACCCTAGCAACAAGTATCTTAGGGCTAAATGGTTTAGTTATATATTCATCGACTCCTAGTTCAAACCCAAATAATTCATCTTGTTCTTCACTTCTTGCAGTAAGCATCACAACAGGGACATTTTTATTGTCTTGTCTTATTTGACGAAGTACAGACCATCCATCAAGTTTAGGCATCATAACATCAAGAAGAATAAGGCTTATTTTTTCTTTATTTGCATTATAAGCTTTTAGAGCAGCCTCACCATCTTCTGCTTCAATAATATTATAATTTTTTTGCTTAAAGAAATCTTTAATCAATTTACGCATCCTTGATTCATCATCTACAACTAAAATAGTAATATTATTCATAGTACCTCCTAGGGCCGACCCTTTTTGACAGGAAATTGTCAAAAGGGACAGACCTCATCAAATATTATTTCATATCTATTCCTTTAATTCCAAACATTTTCCATGTTTAGTATATATACTATTATTATGTCCATATTGTGAAAAAACAATTACTTATAGTAAATTTTTTAATTCATTTATTTTGGTTTCAAAATACTTAAATGCAACATCATACGTCTCCGCATTTTCAAGATCAACGTCTACCATTCTTAAAAGTGAAATTGAATCCATACTACCGCCTTTGCTCAACATATTTATATATTTATCCACATATCCTTCTTCACCAGATAGTATTTTACTTGCTATTACAATCGCTGAAGTTATTCCAGTTGCGTATTTATACACATAAAATGGTGAATAGAAATGTGGTATTCTAGCCCACTCATATTTTATCTCTTCATCGATTATGCAAAAATCTCCAAAGTACTTTTCCACAAGTTTTCCATATATTGTGTTTAACTCATCAGAATTTAGACTTTCACCACTTTGGACTTTTGCATGTACTTCTTCTTCAAATTCTGCAAACATTGTCTGACGCACAAGAGTTGCCCTTATTAAATCTAATTGTTCATTTATCAATGCCATTTTTTTACTT
>Ga0247611_10004164_pt1 | contig 20372 bp, 14 predicted proteins | sample 177DNAGHGhighgp2_FD_192422 | JGI IMG/M metagenome (GOLD analysis project Ga0247611, IMG submission 192422) | Sheep rumen microbial communities from Palmerston North, Manawatu-Wanganui, New Zealand - 1770 DNA GHGhigh gp2 | ecosystem: Host-associated > Mammals > Digestive system > Stomach > Rumen...
CAATAGCAATAGTTCCATTATGCTATATGCTTTATAAGCCAATAGAGAAAGATAAAGCACCTTTACATTCATCAGTAGTAGCCTTACAGGAAACATATAGAGATGTAATGAAGATAATATTAAAGCACAGAGTTTTAACATTATCAATAGCCCTTGGATTATTGGTACTTTCTCTATTTTTAGCAACACAGCTTGATGCAGAGTTAATGTCAGAAGGTGATGGAAGAAATATCAATATAAGTATAGAAACAAGGCCGGGACAAGGAGTTGAGAAGACAGACAGTATTGTTAAAGCAATAGAGGAAGAAATAGCAAAAGATAAAGATGTAGAGTCTTATACTTCTACTGTAGGTTCAAGCAGTATAATGAGTTCAGGAGCATCTTCTGTATCAGTAACTCTAAAGAAAGACAGAAAGAGGGATACAAAAGAAATAGAGAACGATTGGAAGAGACTATTTGCAAATTATACAGATTGTAATATAACAGTATCTTCAAAGTCAGCTATGTCAAGTCAATTATCAGAGAATAAAGAAAGCTTTTCTGTAATGCTTGAGGGTGTAGATTACGATAAGGTACAGACTACAGTTAAAGCAATAACAGATGAACTTATGAGCAGACCAGAAGTACAGAGAGTACACACAGACATAGATAATAGTTCACCAGTAGTAGAAATCGAAGTAGATGCAATAGCAGCAAAGGCAAATGGATTAAGTGCAGCAGCAATAGGAAATACCGTTTATCAGAATTTAAGTGGTAAGAAAGCTATTGAAATTGAGGAAGACGGGGAGAATATTGAGGTAAGGGTAGAATATCCAAAGGGAGAATACGAAACACTTGATGATGTTAAGTCAATGATTTTAACTAATCAGGCAGGAAAGAGTATACCTATTACTGATGTTGCAGAAATAGGATTTCATGATAGCCCAGCACAAATAACAAGATACAATAAGAGTTATCAGGTAGAGATTACTGCTGAGTATACAGATATAGCGACAGAAGATACAAAAGAAGTTTTATTAAATGAAGTAGTCAGAAAGTATTTAAGCCCAGATATTGTTGAGGGTAAGAGTACAGCCATGAGATTCATGGCAACAGAATTTAAGGCACTTGGAAAGGCAATATTAATTGCTACCTTCTTAGTATTTGTTGTTATGGCAATGCAATTTGAGAGCCCAAAGTTCAGTTTCATGGTAATGTTCACTATTCCATTTAGTTTAATTGGTTCATTTGGATTACTTTGGTTGACAGATGTATCCTTAAGTATGACATCTATCGTTGGTTTCTTGATACTGATAGGTACGGTTGTTAATAGTGGTATCTTGTATGTAGATACAGTCAATCAGTATAGGGCTGAGATGAGTTTTAATGAAGCTCTTATTGAAGCTGGAGCAACACGTATGAGACCTATTCTAATGACTACATTAACAACAATCTTATCAATGCTACCGTTAGCAATGAATTTATCAGATTCATCAGCAACAACACAAGGTTTAGCTATGGTTAATATAGGTGGTTTAACAGCAAGTACAATTCTAAGCTTACTTATGTTACCAGCACTTTATAGTTTATTAACACCAAGGTCACAAAGAGAAAAAACCGTGTTACCTGACATAGATTAATGAAAATTATTTTATCCAATAAGTGGCATTCTTATCTTAAAGGCTCTTGGAGGATAAACTCATGAGTAACAGTGACATATTTCTTGATACCTTAAAAGAGAGTAAAACAATCTTCTTTGATGAGACAAGGTCATTAAGGAATTATACTAAGGTTTACACACAACAGGAATTAAATGATATTTCTATAGAGGGACAGACACAGCAACCACTTTTACAACAATTAAAGCAAAGTAGTATAAGTGAGGCACACGATAGTATAGAGGATACAGTAGCTATAGTTAATTTTACACTTGGCACTTTATTTGATAAAATACCAGAATATGATGTAACAAGTGAAATGCTATTATTAATGACTAGCAATCTATATCAATCGTTGAGCAGTGAATATGTTAAAAAAGAGTTTTATAAATATAATTCAGAAACTAAAAAGAATAGAGAAGATAGAATAGTTTATAGTAAAAATGTAGTCTTGTTTCGAGATGATGATTTCACTGTATTAGATAGACCAATTCAATGTGACATAATAACTGTGTCTGCACCTAGTAGATTTTGGAAAAAAGAAAGGGTATTGAATATTTGCAAGAACATACTGAAGGTAGCAGTAGATAACAATATTCAGGAACTTATAATAGATTTAACATCCTTTGATACTTTTGGCATTAAATGGAAGACGATGGGGGATTGTTTCATAAAGGCAGTTAAATCCTTTAATCATTTACCAATAAAGGTAATAAACTTTACCTTTAGTGATGATAGCCTAAAGTTAAACTATTCAAAGGTAATTTGTGGATACCCAATAAGAAAGCAAGGATTCTTTGAGTCTTTAACTAAATAATTATGGAGTTGTATATCATGAATATAAAGAGATGCATTATTGGTTCAATATATATTAGTACTCTATTAAGTTCAGTTGTTTATGCAAGCCCAAGATTCTCAAGGACAGAGGAGGAATGGGCGAGATTAGAGGACAACATATTTGATTATGAAGAAATAAAGGACTTAATACACGAGAACAATATCACAGTATTAAAGAATGAAAAGTCTCTTAGTGATTTTAGAAAAGATTATGGAAACACAAGAGATGAAGTTTCAAATCATTATCGTGAAATGGCTGACGACCTTGAGGAAGACATGACAGGGGAAGACGGGATGGCGATAATCTCAGATTATAATTTGCAGTTACAGGCAGATAATTTGAGGAAGAAAGCAGATGATAATTTAGAGGATAGCTATATTTATACTAAAGATTATGAATTAGCAGAGGCAGAGTTAGTAAATACCACAAAGGGAGAGTATATAGATTATTATATTACTCAAATATCTCTTGATGTAGCAAAGAAGGAGTTAGAATCTTTAAAGAATAACTTAGATACGACAAGAGTTAACTATGCAGCAGGCACAGCCTTATATACAGATGTTTTAAGATTAGAAGAAGATATAGCTAAGAAAGAGAAAGAAATAAGGGAAATTGAGCAATCAATAGAAAATGCTAGACAAACTGTAATAGTAGCTTGTGGCTGGAGAGCAACAGATTATCCAGAATTAACAGGATTACCAGATTTTAATATAGATGAATTGATTAGTAACATTAATGTTGATGCAGATACAGAGGAAGCAATATTAAGTAATTATACACTTCTTGCTAATCAGAGGAAACTTGAAAATGCTGAACACGAAGACAATAAAGACATTTATACAAAGACAGTTAACGATAATAAAATAAGGATTCGTGCAAGTTTAGAGAGTTCTTATAGAGCATTAATGACATATTATAGAACATATCAGCAGTCTATTGAAGATTTAAATAATCTAAAAAGAGATTTAGAAACAGCACAAGTAAAGCTTTCTGTAGGTTCTGGTACTCAAAAAGATATGCAGGCAGCACAGATAGCAAGTGAAAAGCAAGAGTTTACAATAAAGAAAAACTTATTGACATGCTTTAAAGCATACGAGAATTATAAAGCTAATGTGGCTGGTATAGCCTCTGCAAGTTAAGGAGTTCAATTATGAAAAGATTTATAGCATTAGCTATGATATTGTTGCTTAGCACTCCCAGTATAGCACTTGCAGCAGACTATGGTAGTTTTACACCACCTGATGGACCAAGTTCTGAAAGTGTTTTAATGAATAGCTTTGCAGGTATGGTAGACCCAAATACAGTAGCTCTTACAGATGAGAATACAAGCTATGCAAAAGGTGAGTATAAAGCAGTAGATTATAATATAATACCTAAAGAAAGACTTGAAGATAATGTAATTGACTATGATGAGCTTGGAAGTTTGGTTTATTTTAATAATCTTACAGTTAATCAAATAACAGATGCCTTAAATAAGACAAAAGCTGACTACGAATATATTAGAGATTATTTGAGGGATGAGAAATATTGGACTAAAGACGAGTATAAAGATGCTAAAGAAGTAGGCAATACAAAGAGTTATATAAATAATTATACTCTATATAAGATTTATGAATCAGGGGCTAAGTCTTATAGTGATGTAGTAAAGAAGCTTGATAAATACTCAACACAAAAGTCAAGAATAGGTGTAGAAAGGCAATTTACTAAGGGTGCACAGAGTTTATTTATAGCTTATAAGAGTGTAGATATTCAATTAGACACTTTATATCAGCTAAGAGATATGTATAGGAGTACTTTAAGTAACCTTGAAGAAAATAGAAAAGTAGGATTTACAGTCGATTCTACTGTAGATAAGATTAAGAGTACACTTGAGGCATCAGAAATAAATATAGCTACTTTAGAGGAGACGAGGGATAAATTAAAGAACTCATTATGTAGTTTATTAGGATTAGACCCAGCTTTATATGAGATAGGTGAGATAAACTACGATAACTTTAATTATTATAATAATATCTATTATGATAGAGATTTGTATTTTGCAGTTAATAATAGTCAGAGTTTAAATACCATCAGACAAACCAAAGTAGATTCTAGTTATGCTATGGAAATAAAGGGCAAACAGGAAGACGAAGGGGAGGATGACACAGTTGTAGCTTTCAAGAAGTTGTATGATACAGTAGAAAATAAGAAAGTAGATTACGAAATAAGTTTAAAGTCGATGAATACGGCACAGCTAGCATGGGAGAAAGCATTGCAACAGAAAGAGCTTGGTATGATAACAGATGTAGAGTTAGAGCAGAAGAAGTTAGCTTATATACAAGCACAGGTAAATGTAAGAAGTGCAGAGTTAGCTTATTATCAAGCGATGGTAAATTACGATTGGGCTACAAGGGGCTATATGTAAAGTTAATAATTTTATAATTTTAAGTAGAGGGTGGATTTTTTCACCCTCTGTTATTTTGTCTAAACATCAACTGTAAGTGGTGAGTTTAAATTTTATAAAATTAAAAATAAATTAAATAATAAGTGTCAGTTTATAACTTGTTGAATTTAACTTATTTACAATCCCTATAAATTACATATAAATTTATCCGAAATTGTGAAATATTAACTAGCAGTTTAGTTAAGTTATATAAAAATCTTATAAAAATCCAAAAATTAAAAATCCCTATTTTAGAGACTTTTCAACTCCGAAACTTGATAATTTTAAAAGATTTTTTAAAATTTTCTATAAATACTCATTTCAGATTTTAATTCTTTAAAATTTTATAATTTTTGGTAAAAACCATAAAAAACTTATCCAAAAAAATATAAACTATATCGAAAATAAAATTTAAAATAAAATCTTTTAAATTTTACAATTTTCTAAGTAAGTTGAAATCGTCCTATTTTAGCCATTTTGTAAATTTTAAAATTTAAGCTAAATCTTAAAAGAGGGCTAAAATAGGTAATTTTTGAAAATAGGTATCGACTTATTGCAATTGAAAAAAATTAATGTTAAAATTAGTATGGTTAATTTTTATAACCAGAATTATGCAATGAAAGAGGTGGATGGATGCCAAATACAGACGACATAAGAGAAGAAAACTTAAACGATACCCCAGTAGATGCTACTTTAAATGAGGAGACTAAGGGGGAAGTTGGAGTTGATGCAAAAGTTACAGAAGCTCCAGTTGAGGAGGCACCAAAGAAGAAGAGGAAGAGAAGTAAGAAGTCAATAGCAAATACATTATCTGCTCTCTCATCTGCTTTGGGAGACGAAGGTGGAATTGAGATTCCAGACCAGAATACTGTTACACCATTGGTTCGTAAGAGTAAAGAGGAAATAAAGAGCGAGTTAGTATATGGAGAAGATTCTATTAAAGAGAATGATGGTCCAAATGGTGTAAGAAAGAGACCTGCAACACTCTTAGGAAGTGATGATGTCAGAGGTTGCGAAAATGCTATTTTTGAGATTATAGCAAACAGTGTTGATGAGGCACGAGAGGGATTTGGTAACAGAATAGAGATAGAATATTATGAGGACAATTCTGTAAGAGTTAGGGACCACGGGCGTGGAGTTCCTATGGACTGGAATCCAAAGAGTGAAAAGTATAACTGGGAGCTAGTTTATTGTACTCTTTATGCTTCAGGTAAAGGAAAAGGTACAAGCTATAGTTCATCAGAGGGTCTTAATGGTGTAGGATGTACTGCTGCACAGTTTTGTTCTGAATTTATGACGGTTACCTCTGTGAGAGATAATGAGGATGGAAAGCGTTATAAATATGTAAAGCACTTTGAGTGGGGCTATCCAGTTGGTGACTTAGAAATTACTGAAACAAATGAGCCAACAGGAACAGAGGTATATTTTAAACTCTCTACAAAGATGGCTCCAGATAATAATGAAACTGTATTTACAGACATTGATGTACCCTTTGAGTCAATTTCTCACAGATTAAAGTTAAAGGCTGTAGTAGTTGACGGTTTGGAGATAATTCTCAAATATAAGGATATGCCAGCCGAGTCCTATTACTTTGAGAAAGGTAAAGAGGAGTATTTATCTACATCTTTAAAGGAAATTATTGGTGGAACAATCAAGATAGCTGGTGAAAACCTTGCTTGTAATGATACAAAGGACAAGAACCCAGAACTTACCTATATAGGTACAGTAGAGATGGCATTAGCATTTAGTTTTACTGATAATTTATGTCAGATGTTCCATAATGGTGCTATTCTCACAGGTGGACCAAGTAAAAATGCTGTTTATGAAGGAGTAGCAAAGCTTTTAACTGATGAGGGTATTAAAAACGGTAAGCTAAAGCGTGGGGACAAAATCAATGTAAGAGACATTGAGGATATTTTAAGTGTTGTTTGCGAAACAAGATGTCCTTCTGACTTTAGTAAATATGAGAACCAGACAAAGACAGAATTAAATAATCCATCTCTTTGCAAGTTAATACAGACCACCGTTAAGGAGAAGTTAGGACTTTGGTTCTTACAGAATACCGAGAGTTTTGAAAAGATTTTAAGTGCAGCTATTATCAATAAGACTTCAAGAGAAAGTGCTGAAAAGCTTAGAAGTAATAGTTTAAAGAAGATTCAGAGTAATATCAACAAGGTTGGTAATGCTCCTGAGAAGTTCTTGCCATGTACAAGTACAAAGGCTTCTGAGTGTGAAGTTTATATCATGGAGGGAGAATCTGCTAAGGGTTCTATCGTAAATAGTCGTGATAGGACATTCCAAGCAGCGATGCCTTTAAGAGGAAAGATTCCAAATTGTTTGAAGAAGGGCTTAGATAGTCTTTTACAGGATGGCTCAGTAATCGTTGACCTTTTAACTATTCTTGGCTGTGGTATTGAGTTGCCACCAGAGGAGAGAAAGAAGGCAAAGGACATTCCTAAGTTTGACATTAAGAAACTTAATTTTGATAAGATTATTATTGCAACCGATGCCGACGTAGACGGTGGTCACATTGTATGTCTGTTGCTGATAATGTTCTGGAGATTATGCCCTCAGATTCTTAAAGACGGTCATGTTTACATAGCAAAGAGCCCATTGTTTAAAGTAATTTATGGTAAAAAGTCAGAAAAGCATAAATATTTCTATACAGATGCAGATAAAGATGCCTTTGTTGCAGAATTGAAAGAGGCTCACACACCTAATGTTGAGGTATCAAGATTTAAGGGACTTGGTGAGATGCAGGATGAGGATATGGAAGACACTATAATGCAGCCAAAGACTAGATACCTTATTCAAGTGCAGTATCCAGAGAATGAGGAAGAATTAGCAAATATTTGTAGCGCCCTTCTTGGAAGTGACATAGAGACAAGAAAGCAGTGGATAGACGAATACTTCACAAGTGTAGAGTGCATTGTAGAGTAATCGGAGGATATTGTTATGGCTGAGGTCGTAGACATTTATCAAAGGTTTTTGAGTGGAATGTATTATGAGGGTATTATGCGAGGAGAAAGATTCCAAATTAAGACCCTCACAGATGCAGAAAAGAAGGATAATGCAAAGGTTGACCCTTCTTTTGGAAGATGTAATGTAATGTTTAGACATACAACTGGAGATGCACTCATAATTAAAAATAATAATCCAGCTTCTTTTCTTTCTACAAGGCAGGAATTACAGTCTTTGTCCTTGTATTTTAAAAGGCAAAGATTTAGCTTTTCTACAACACATAATGGTGTGGTATATAATTTAGGTAGGAAATTTGACCCACCTATTAAAATACTTGTAGCAGACATGGGAAATAAGGCTGTTAAGTATACATATAATGGAATCCCTTTAGATTCATTTAAAAACCATTATGTTTGTGTTCCAGTTGAGGGTGATACACCTTTATGGGAGCAAGCTATGCAACTTAGTAAGCTAGAGTTCCATAAATGCTGTAGACTTGTTACAACACCTCAAGAGATGTTGGATAAATTGAGGCTGAGAAAGTCTAAAAAGAAGAATAAGGACGGTGCAAGATATAGAGTAGTGGCTAGAGTTGTGAATAAGTCAAATAACTTTGAAACAATAGGCTATATTTTAAGTTATTATGACCGTCAAAGGAAGAAATGGCGGGAGAGTGCTTTTAGTATGAGTGCTTTTATCGAGGAATTAGTTAAAAATAATATAAGAAATGCTAAAATTATAGCTGGAAATTCTGCTAAAACAATTAAGGGAACAGCAGGATTTGAGCTAACATATGGAAGTGTAGCAAGTTTACCAACTTTCTACACAGATAAACAGAAACTAGTAAATCAAAGTGAAACGAGGTAAGGAATGGCGAGAGCAACAATAGAAAAAGCAAATATGATAGATGTCTTAAGGGACAACTACATGATATATGCTAAAAGTACAATAACAGACAGAGCTTTTCCATTTATTGATGGATATAAGCCAGTACAGAGAAGAGTACTCTACACAATGTATGACCTTGGCTTAGACAAGAGAAGTGCAAAGAGTGCAAGAGTTACTGGAGATTGCATGGGTAAGTTGCATCCACATGGTGATTCATCCATTTATGGTGCTATGTGTACAATGGCAGATAATACAGATGGTAGAAACGCAGCAGAAATTCATGCAGTAGGATGTTTTGGAAAGTCATGGAGTAGTACAACTGTCCCACCAGCAGCAGCTCGTTACACAGAGGCAAAGTTAACATCAATAGCAGCATATACTCATTTTAATGGTATCAATGAGGATGCCGTAGATTTTGTAGATAACTTTGATAATACAATTAAAGAGCCAGTATTATTACCCGTAATGTTCCCTAGTATCATAGTTAATACCTCAAGTGGTGTGGCTTGTGGTTTAAGGACTTATATACCATGTTATACATTAAAGAATGCATGTGAGGCTACTATAGCATTACTTCAGGGAAAGGTTGCTAGTGAGCAGGATTTAGTAGATTTGTTAGATGCCCCAGATTTTCAGACAGGCGGTGTTGTAAATATGACCAACTCACAAAAATTAGAGCTGGTTCGATATGGTGCAACAAAGGGTATTTATATTACTAGTAGATATAAGCATGACCCTAAGACAAATCAGATGACAATTTATGAGATTCCGTTTAATACTACTTGCGAAAAGATAACCTCACAAATCGAGGATTGTATTAAAGAGAGAAGAATACAGGGTATATCTCGTGTTGTAAATGGTGCAGATAAAAATGGTTTGGGTATTGTAGTCTTTTTGCAGAATGGTTATAAGGCAGAGGATGTTTTCAAATTCCTTTGTGCTTATACTGATGTGCAGACAAAAATTAGTTTTCAGACTAAGTTTGTAAATATAGATGAACAGGGTGAAATGATGTACAAGGAGGTAGGTATTCTTGAACTGCTCAAAGAATATTGGATACCTTGGAGAATCAGCACTATTAGGCGAGTTATTAAGAGTAAGTTAGTTAAAATAGATGAAACCATACATAAACTTGAGGGTATGACTATAGTAGGTGATAGGATGCCTGAATATGTTAAGATAGTTATGGAAAATAAGCGTGCAGATGCAAAGGTTAAACACTTCCAAGCATTTGCATTAGATGAGGTTCAGGAAGAATATTTGCTTAGCTGCTCTATAGATAGTTTAACCCTTGATGGTGTTTTAAGAGCAAAGGAGCGAGTAGACAAACTCAACGAAGAAGCTAATGGCTATAGAGCATACATGACTGATGACGAAGTTGTTAAAAGGCAGATGATTGATGAATTAACAACAATCGTTAAGAAGTTTGCTACACCTAGAAAGTCAAGTAGTGAGACTGAAAGTACACTTGTTCAGTTGACTAAGGAAGAGGCGGCTGCAGTAAGTAGTGAAAAGGTTTGGGTTGGTATGACAGCAAAGGGTAAGGTAAAGAAGGCTCTTACTAAGTCAGATAGCCGAAACTTTAAAAATAAACTGGAAGCTAATGATACAATGCTTACAACATTTGAGATTAATAATAATGAGAAGGCTCTAGTTTATACCACAGCAGGATTTATTTATAAGATGCCAGTAAGTCAGCTAGACTCATCCGCTCGTACAACTTTTAAGGAGAGTGTATGGAGATTTATCACTAAGGATAAGACAGATATGCACAAAGAGCTTGTTCGTAAGAGCGATGTATTCTATGCCTCACCGTCTGGAGATACTTCAAGTGGTTTCAATATCGTTTATAATAATGGTTTAATTAAAACTATTAGATACGATATGTATAATACTCAGAGAAATGTATATAGAAATGTATTTCCAGAGTTTGACCCTTCTACAGGATTTATTGTAGATTATGATGGAATTGTTGTTATAACAACTGAGGGAAGAGCTATAATAAAAGATTTGTCTGAGGCAAGAGCAGAGGGAGCTACTACAAAAGGAAAGACACTTTGTAGATTACCAAAATTACATGAAGATGAGTCTGTTTACAAGGTATATCCTTTAGAGGATTTAAAGTTGATAGCAACAGATGATGAAATAGAGCATTATCTTAGAAAGAGTTGGGTAATGGCTGACCGTGGAAAATATAGACTTACAGCATTAATTTCACGTGCAGAGAATAAGAAGGCTAGCCTCAATAATGCTTTAAAGGAAGCACAAGAAGAAGCAGAGGAAACAATTGCAGAGAGCAATGAGAGGATTAATTCTGATGATATAGCTCAGTCCTCAGAGAAGTTAAACTCTTATAGTGAGTCTGATTTCTACGATGATTCAGAGGATTAAATAAGTGTAGTGGCAAGGATTTCCTTGCCACTATGTAAACACATAATTAAGTAAAGAAAGGACCCTATTTAAGATGGCAAAAGTTACACAAACACTAGAGTTGAGAACTACACTCAGAAATCAACAGAATGCAGCCAGATTAAATGCTATATTTGCGGCAGTAATATTCGGATTACCTAGTCCTAGCGATTATGAAGAAGTAGATGATACTACTTTTGTTAATCGTTACGAAATGACAAAAGAGGCTTTTAAAGAAGCTTATAAATTTGGGACACCCGAATATGCAGATAATTATAAACTAAAGGAAGAAATATTTAGAAAGGCTTTAATTCATTTTAAAGGTCTTTTTAAGTCTAATATATTTTATGATGAGTATGATGTTTTTTATCAAATACTTACTCAATATACCAATGTAAAATTTACTTTAGCAGACCTTGATTCTGTTTTAGAGGATAATAGACATGAAATATTAACTTCTAAATATTTATACTTTTTTGATGATATTAAAGAAGCAAGAAAGAATCGTGGAACTGTTCCAACAGAAGATGAATATTTCTTTGATATTAAGAGGCGTATTAAGACATTGTACATGAAATTAGCTTGTACTCCAGTGTCATGGGAGGATTATTTAACAAACTGTGACACATATATAAATGCTTATAAAAAGGAGTATACTAGAGAGACAATTAATAATTCCGGTGCCGCACTTACAACAGATGGTGCAGAGGTATTTTTAAATGGTAAAAGGACCACATTATACACCGTAGAAGACACATTAAAGTATTGGGCAGAGAGACAAGCAGTTCTAAGTGAATTGGGTGTGTCAGATGCAGCTACAGGTATTGTATATGATGCCAATTATTTGTCAACGCTAGCTGAGACAAAGCAGGAACCGGGCATACTTGATTATGGTATTAAGGCACTTGATGACGTTAAATCCAAGATGCGTAGAGGAAATGTTGTTTGTATTATGGGTCCGCCAAAGGGTGGTAAGACAACATTCACAACCTATCTTGTAGAACGTGCATTAAGTCAAGGTTTAAATGTAGCTGTATGGCCTTTGGAAGGTACAAAAGAGGAATGGATAGCACTCATTTTAGCTATAGGAACTATGAGAGCTACAGCTAGAGAAATCCTTAGTAATAGTTCAGGAAAGACAGAAAAAGAAGTCTTTAGGTCTTTAGCTGCAAGAGACACATCAAATGATATGAATACAGCTAATACTTTGGGAAATTATGTTTCTCCAACAAAGAGTGACATTCTTTACAAGAGATTTAGTACAAATGGAGAGCAAGAGTCCAGAGTTGAAAATGTTAAGATTGCCTTATCAAATCAGGCGGGTTATGGCAAATTAAGTTTTATAGACGGTATTGCCTATGTTGAGAATTTTGATGAGATTTTAGATACACATTACGACACTTTAAATAAGTTTGATGTATTAGTAATGGACTCACCTATAAATATGCAATCTTTACAGAAGAGACCAAAGTCAGAATATTTATCACAGGCATTTCAGAAATTAAAGGCATACGTTGCAAATAAGGTGCCATCACCAGTTCTTGCACTTGTAACAGCACAGTATAAGCAGAGTGCTATTGATGAGATACGTTCAAGAGATAAAACTGGTGAGCAGTTTAAGGAAATAGACGTAACCGCTGGTGGTGAAACAGCCGAGAGTATCAGAACTCCTGATGATGTTATTGGATTATTTTCTAACGCACAAGAGAGAGCTAAAGGTGAGATGCGAATGTATGACATCGCTAGCCGTGGAAACGACCATTTTAATCCATTTTATGTAGGGTGTGCTCTTGGTCATGGAATGTTTTGGCATGATGAGGAGCTATTTGCTGCAGATTCGAGGTAATGTATGAATGTTATAGTAAAAGAGGCTATACAAGAGGCTTCCGACATTTTATTAAATGAAGTAGGAGACAATTTGCTCAATGGCATTTATTGGGCACTTGTCCCCTCAGATAGTGAGTATATAACTGAATATAATACTCATTATGGCAAAATCTTAGATGCAGGCTTTAGTAATGGCAAAATAATGTCAAGGTATAATAAGTTAGTAAGAAAGGGTACAGTATTCACATTTAAGGAGATAACTGTAGTTGAGTTTATGAAGAGCTTATATCCAACTAATGGTGAAAGAGGAGATTATTTTGCTAAAAAGGTTGTAGCTAGTATTAAGGGGCATAAAGCAAAAGAGATTAAGGAGTGTGCAAAATATCTAAGGCATTTATATGTAGAGAAGCATCTGAAAGATGCTACAATAGGTATATTTAATACAACACAAGATAGAGTAAATAGTAGAGAGTTTCAAGTAGAGTCTGGTAAATATGCTGGAAAGAGAGTTATTGAACACTATTTTAGTTATGGTATAGATATTAAAGACATAGTTACACTTAATCGTGAGTATTTAAATCTATTTGGTTTTAAAATATCTAAGGTTAATTTCTTAGATATGCCTAATTATGCTTGTTGTTTAGTAAGATTGCATTTGGAAAGTATAGAGTCGGAAGACGAAGGGGTAAGTGTAGATATTAACTTTGAGGAAACTACAGAGGTGAGCAAAACATCTAAACCAAATGTGGCTAGTAACGTTGAAAAACCAATTAAGGAATCCCCAAAGCTCAGTTTAAATAAAGCTGATGAAATAAGTAAAGCAAATGATATTACTTATGAGGAAGATGGAGATATACCAGACTTAGAAGAAGATGCAGATTATGATATTGAATTAGATGAGGAGTAGTAATGTCAGCTATAGTATCAAAGATAGAGAACGGAGTCATTGTAGACAAAAAAACATCAGATGATGCCATATTATTAGGTGCTATGGATGATGCTGTTGCAATTGGGATTGATGGAAGTACTACTTGCACTGGAATAAGCCTAATCACATTGCATGGTAAAATCTTACAAACTGTAGCCTATAAGCGTGATAAAGGTGATGATTCTGTTATGTATAAGCTCAAATTAAAGAGCTTTATATTGAAACTATTAAATAATAACAGTTGTATACATCATATATTTTATGAGGAGCCATTTTTAGGTTATGCAAGTAGTACTGTTTTAATTGAGTTACACACACTTGTAAAAGAGATAATTTATGAAAATGCACCTAAGTTTGATTATATAAAATTCTTAGAAATAAGTAATCAGAAGTGGAAGAAACTGTTTCTAGCACCAGATAAGATACCAGTTGGTACAGAAGCCCAAAAAGCAGCCGCAAGAAGAAAATTAGAGGAAATATATCCTTATTTCTCTAATATGACACAGGACGAAGTTGATGCTACCTGTATGGCATTGATTTGTGCTAAGAAAATAGCAGAAGGTGAGGGTGATACACTTGAAAGTGCAAAGAAGATAAAGCCTTTCAAATTCAAGGCTCAATTCATTGCTGCAAATACTGATAGAGAGATGCTAAATATTTTATCCAAGCAAATTAAATCTTATAGGATACCTAAGTCTCTTGCAAAAGATGAATACCCTATTATTGAATTAAATGGTAGGGGAGAGTTTAAGTCAAAGGTATGTGAGGCTATAGGTAATGGCGATAGGGTTATCATAGTAAAATATAAGTCAGATAAGTATGGTAATGCTACTCTTACATATAATTTAGGTAGGATGGCTTTATCTTCAAAGTATTTATATGCAATAGTTTGGAGACAAACTAGGAAGAATTAGTAAGCTGATGAAAAAGTTTTTATTTATTCTTTGTACAGTTTTTTGTACAATTTTAACCTCTTGCACTATAGAGGAGAAAAATCCTAAACCAATAAAACAGCCAAGTCCAGAGTTGAATCAAGATGATTATAACTCGCTCGCAGAGGCTATTGAAGAGGAAATGAATACCAACACAGTAACAGAATATTCAGTAGAGGGTGATATAGAGTATGAAATGCTGAAAACACGCCCAGATTACAATATTACGTGGTATTTATACCCAAACATCACTATACTCGGTAATAAATTTACCCTAGGTATTTCACATTATGATGATATAGTTACAATATTTGGGGAGCCTAATGCTGAATATGAGCACGCTGATATGCTAACTATTGACTATGATGGGGTAGAATTTGAATTTTATAAATTTAAAAATTATAGAATAAACTCTGTTTTAGTTGGGGTAGATGTAGATGATATTAGTTTAATAGCTGAAGTTAATGGTGTAAATTTATCATCTTTGAAAAAGGGTGTCACTACAGTAGAAGACAATGGGGATGCCTTAGTATTTGATACAGAAGACTTTTATGCCGAGGTTGATTATATTGAGGATGATAAGATAAAATCAATAAAAATAACTGATAAGGCTTATTTAAGAAAAATTAGTGAAATACTCCAAGAAAAAGAGTGAATTTCGGAGGAATGTATGGCAAGCAGAAAATGTAAAATTTGTGGTAAGTTTGGTGTTTTAACACAGGAGGGAATTTGTGCAGCCTGTAAAACACTAAAAATATATGAGGATAAGGATGAGGAGCTTTCTAAAGAGATAGAGGAGGAGTATGACCCTACTTTATCTGAAAAAATCATGAAAGATTTTGAAACTCTTGTAAGTAATGGAGTAGAGAGTGGAAAGAAAGAGAAACCCCCCATAAAAAATCCACTTGTTCAGCAGAAACAGGACTTCCTTCGTTATTTAAACTTATCAGAAGAAGAAAAGCCCACTTTTATACTTAATCGTTTATGTGAAAAATATAAGTATGATGGGGAGTTTTTGAAGAGGTACCGTCCACAGTTAAAAAAATTATCGGCACAGTATGGTGCGGCTATATTAGACGGTCATTTTGATGTTTTATTGACAAGTAGTATAGACTCAGATAAAAATTTGATAGTTAAAGATATAATTGGACCCTTTGTAGTATATACACCAGATAGGGTAAGCCAACAAGGTGTAAAAATACAGCTATTGAATCTTGATAATTTTATCAATTCAAAGGAACTTCAAGGTATTGATGCTAAAATAGAAGAAGTAGAGGAAAATCCAGATACATTTAAGGATTGATTTTCTTATAATATTAAAAGACGGGTATTTGCCCGTCTTTTTTAGTGAAAAAATTTAACCAATTATTAAATAATTGTATAAAAAAGTTAACCAACTAAGAAATTGTTATGGGGGCAAATTAATAGTGATAGAAATGGGGATATGGCATGATTTCAACAAGATATTTAACCGAGTTTCAGCTACTTGGTATTGATTGCGATGTGGCACACCTTGAAAAATTAGTAGGATTATATACAGAAGTACTAAAGACAGGTGCTACATTTGTCAATTTGGCTAAATTTTACAGATATAGGACATTATTACATCAAATAAAGCCAGATAGCAAAGTATTTAAGGAAGGCGATGGGGTATTTAAAGAAGTAGACGTAACAGCCTATGGTAAATATGTAAGCCTTGAAGAAGCAAAAGAAATTATAGAGCATGATAATGAAAACGACTATATTGTAGCAGATATACCAGTAGGATTGGAATTTAAAGCATCTTATACCGACGGTAAGTTGACAAATGTGCTATTAAAAACAGGTAGTGCTGTAGATGTTGATATAACTGAAATCGCAAATACATTTATGCCTACATTTATAGATGCCTTTATAGGAGTATGTGATGAGGTATATGGAGTATTTTATATAGACATAGATGTTTATAAAAAGAATTATAAGACCATTTATGAGGATATAAAGCTGACAATATACGATATTTTAATGCATCATCCAAAGCATATTAAGGACTTAATGTATAAATTAACATATGCCCATATCTTAGATTGGGAGATGTTTTCAACTAGAGCTGATGCTTTTAAATACATACATTATGACATTGAAGAGTATCAAATGGTTGATTTTATGACACTTCATCAAGACGAGGTATGTGATTATATTGAGTACGGTATCTATGCACAACATGGTGATTTTCTTTTAGATAGATTGATAATACTTTATGCTAATAGAGAGAATGAGGCACAATATGACATAAAGGAAGATGCACTATCATTTAAAGCAAAAGTGAAAGAAGTCGTTTGGATAGAAACAGACATAGGTAGAAGACCTTATGCAATCATAGATGAGGTATTAATACACGATACAATTAAGGTTAATAGAGTAGATTTATTTGCTCTAGGTGTTGTTTTAAAATATGATGTACAACCCGGAACCACAATTAATTTTAAGTATAGCAGAGTTAAGCAAGAGGCAGAGTTAATTATTCCTAATGCTCAAATAACAATGTTAGACGAGGACATTACACAGGAGGAGGAAAAGAATAATGTCTAAATTTGATGATATTGATAGAAAGGCAACAGATTTTGATGACTTAGAAGATTTTGATAATGATGTTGATTTTGATGACTTAGATAATGAAAAATCGGATGACATCAAAATGGAGGAACTCTTACAAGACGCCGGAGAAGATTTAGAGCCAAAGACAAATGATTCACTAGAAAGTTTTGACGATGACGATGAAGATTTTGACGATGAAGAGGAATTCGATGATGAGGATTTCGATGATGAAGACGAAGGGGATGATAAGCTAGTTGATAAATCAGATAAAGAACCAACTACCAAATCAGATGAAGAATCAACTACTAAATCAGATGAAGACACCTTTGATGAGGAAGAGGGTGAGGAGTTAGAATCCTCTAATATTTTTGAAAGTTCAAAGAGTAATTTAGAGGAGGAGCCAGATGATGACGACCTTGATGAAGAGACACTTCTAAAAGATGTCGATGATACTGGAACCGAGGTTGACATAGAAGAAGAGGGCTTAGGAGAGAAGGAGTCCGAGGATAAAATTGTCGGGGAGTCTGACTTTATAGACTCATCAGGTGGAATTGTTGTACAAGAAAAGGATGATGATGGACACGGATTTACTTTTGCTTATATCAACAAAGACAACATTGCAGTTCAGACAGACTCCAGAATACATAAAGATTCATCTGCATTAACTGCTTTACAGAAGTCAATTCAAAATACAGGAATCCTTGAACCTCTTGTAGTAGCTCCATTAAAGACAGAGGGTTATTATATTTTAATTCATGGTTTTAGAAGATTTCAAGCTGGATTACGTGGTGGTTTGAAAGAATTTCCATGTATTATCAATAATAGGATAAAGACAAATGAAATTCCTATAATTGAAGCAATTTATAATCATACTAAGTCATATAATATGATAGAATTAAAGCAATATATAACTTATCTTGAGCAAGATAAGGGTATATTAAGTGCTTCAATGATAGAGTTCCTTTGTCAGTTAAATTCAGGAGACTATGCAAAGTTACGCGATTTGTGGGATGATAATGACCCAGATATTATAGAGAAGTTAAACTCAGGTCAGTTTACTATACAGCAGGCTTTTAATGCTCTTGAAAAGAGAAGAAAGAAAGAATCAAAGGCTGAGCAGGAGAGTAAGGCTGCAGAGAAAGCTTATTCAGGTGGAGACTCTGCCTTATTAGACGAAGTAGCCGCATCTGGTGATGTAGGTGACAAGGATGGGGGCTTAACCGAGGAAGAAATCAAGGAAATGAGCTTTGACCCTACCAAGTTGGATGAAATTGTTGAGGAAAAGAATCTTGATGATATGGTAGAAGACGGTAAGGAGATGGAGGGATTTGAGCCTCATAAGCAGGACCCAGAGAAGAGAGAAAGAATCGACCCATCTATCAGAAAGGCTGTTATGAGCCGTGATAACAACACTTGCCAATGCTGCTACAGAGGTGGTCCAGATTATGTAGATATTCTTGATTTACACCACATCATAGAGGTTTATCTTGGTGGAGAAGATAGTGTAGAGAATAGTATAGCTTTATGCTTGAATTGTCATAAGCAGGTACACCTTTATGCCTTTAATAAGCTTCATATACCAAAGACAAAGACTGATGATGAATTGAAGTCCGAGGCTGAGCAGTTAATTGCAGCAGAAAATGCAAAGAGAAAAGAAGAACACAAGGAAGAGTTGACAGATGCAGAAAAGGATGAAATCAGAGAGGAGCATAACTTAATTTATAAGAATGAGCAGAAAAAGTATAAGAAAATTCTTTACTTAGGTAATATTATAAGAGAAGGTATGCGTAAGAAGGGCATGAGATTAGAGCAAGCCAAAAAAGACCATCCAATAGATAACATAGGAAGACAGAAGCCCGGCATAAAAAATACTATAGCGTAATTTGTTTATAATTTAATCCAAAATTTTTTATATTAGTAGATTTATATTTTGAGGTGCAAAATTTATGAAGAATAAGATTTTAACATTATTTCTTGCAACATCATTAGCTACAAGTGTATTGAGTATTGGTGCTTATGCAAAGGATGGTCCATCTGATTATTATGAGTCCTATGATAAGTCTAGTAGAATAGAAGTAGGTGACGACATTTCAGAGGGTAGGTATGTATTATTTAATAATCAGGATACAAGGTCAGCCTCCGTTTCTATAAAGAATGATGGAAAGAATATACTTACAGATAGCTTTTGGTATAATTACATCATTGAGGTAGACGATGAGGATGTTATCTACTTAACTAACTGCTATTTAGTTGACTATGATGATGCTTATGTATTCTCACCAGAAGAAGGTTTTTTTGAAGTAGGCAAGCATATAGATGCCGGAGATTATTATATTGAGTGGGTGCGTGGTGATAAGAGTGCTAATTGTGTTGTTTATGATAAGCTCTATTACACAAATGATGACGAGTACAAAGATTCATCCAAATGGAGAAAGACCTATTCGGTATCTGGTAATGGCCATACAAAAGTAGAACTTGAGGAAGGTCAGTATGTTAAGTTAGATGGTTGCCGATTAGTTTATAGCACAAAAGATGATTAAAGAATCAGCCTTGTAGTCCATAAGAGCTACAAGGCTTTTTCAAAATTTTAGAGAAAAAATTTTGGGTTAAAGTGGAGGAGAAGGGATGTCTGCCTTAGAAATATCAAATTTAGTAAGAACTCCTGCTGGATTTTGTATAAGGACTGATAAAGTATTAACTGAAAAAGAGTTTAATAGTAGCTCAGAGGTAAGCTACTCTAATAATAATGCTAATATAAGACCTTTTGATGGAAAGAAATTTATTGATGTTGACTTAGATGATAATGTTTATTCTGGTTATACACTTGTAACAGCTAATAATTTTAGTAAGCCAGCTGTAGAGTTAGAATCAATATTTAGTACCTTACCACCAGTTTTGGAGTTTTCTGGTACTAGGTATGAGCTTAGATTAGTGCATAAATATTTAACAATAA